>OGDS01000275.1_pt1 | contig 57095 bp, 47 predicted proteins | sample 1570351 | NCBI WGS metagenome assembly OGDS01 (sample SAMEA2581974, study PRJEB24529) | metagenome | biome: Human gut stool | place: China | collected 2011
ACGACGCTTCCACTGACAGACGGCATGCAGAAGGACATCGTCGAGCGTGCCGCAGCACTGATCGCGAGAGCCAGCGCACCGAACGCCCTGCTCTCGAGCACCGACCTTTCATCCTTGACCGGCTTCCCCTATCACGGATCGACATTTCAGTCGATGGTCAAAGATCCGAGCTTCCCGCGCCCCATCATGGTCGGTACACGTGAGAAGCGATGGAAGTCCGGCGAGGTTTTCCGCTGGCTCGAACGACGTAGATGACCACCATTGACACTAACCTCTCGCACCGAGTAGTCTCACCATCAACCGGGTGCAACTGTTCGGGGGCTTGTGGGCGCATCTAAATGCGGCTCGTAAACCATCGGAACGAGTTTCCACCCCACAAGCCCCCGTTACCGTGGAAAGTACAGGGGCACCAATACCGATGGAGAGTCTATGCAAGAAGAAACCTCAAGCCGAGCGGAAGACATTGATTTGCAATCCGTTCTTGATTACCTTGGCAGTCTAAATCCTAAACCCTGCGATTTTTGCGGAAAAACCCAGTGGACAGTATTTAACGATGGCAACGGACACCCCTCCGTCGGAGAACCTTGCCTTCAAATATCCACAGCCGACAACCGACCGTCCGTTGCAATCGGCGGTGCGGTACCTATGATTCAAGTCCAGTGCATGAACTGCGGTCAGCTTAAATACTTTTCATTAAGCGCGGTCATTCGAAAGATCAAGGAAGGAAAGCCAGGACATGCTAAATAGTCAAGAATCAGGATTTGAGTCAACGTCCGCTCCACGACCAGACTTAAATCGTATGTATCTTCACGAACAACAAATCGCACAGCTCCTCGAGCGTTCTAGCAACTTTGTCACAAGAGAAGATCTTCACCGATTCAAAGAAGAGTTTTTAAAGGACATCGACACGAAACTTGAGGTCAATCAAACAGAAGCCGCGAAAACCATTGCACGAGCCGAGCAGCTCTTGATTGGCATTGTCATCGTTCTAGTTGCCGCCATAGGAGGATGGATTTACAGCGTAATGACAATTGCAAAAAGCGAAGTACCGGTAAAGCTTTTTGTCATTACTCAAAGCGAGCTGTCTGCCTCTACTGGACACCCTGCCAAAGAAGTCCCTCAAGCCCTATTGAAAGCTCAGTTACCAGCACCGCTCATGCCAGAAACGACGAGGAAGACACAGTAAAAACTTTTTGATTTCAGTTGCAAGGCGATGCGCTTTAGCTGTATTCTCAGCTGAAAATTTACAGCGCATCGCCTTTTTTTTGTCTGTGGCACAGCATTCATCGAGTCCGATTCCCCGCACCAAGGATTAAGAAAGAAAAGGGAGACGCTTCCGAGTGTCTCCCTTTTCTTCATTCAGCCCGCCGCAGGGCAAATGGGGCGCGGCCGTGCGCACCCCTTCACAAGTCAGTGCTTGTGACCGCAACCGCAGCCGCAGGCGCCTTCCTCGTGATGATGGTGATGATGCTCTTTACCGTCATGATGATGGTGGTGCTCGCCGCAACCGCACTCATCTTCATGGTGGTGATGATGTTCGCCACAGCCGCAACCACACGCTTCCTCGTGGTGATGGTCATGACCGCCGCAACCGCAGCCGCATTCCTCTTCGGCATGATGGTGGTGATGGCCGCCACAGCCGCAGCCGCACTCTTCCTCGTCGTGGTGGTGCCCGCCGCAGCCACAGCCGCATTCCTCTTCGCCGTGATGGTGATGATGACCGCCGCAGCCGCAACCGCCGCCACAGCCGCAGCCGCCTGCATGACGCTCGATGCGGACGGGTTCGAAGGCCTCTTCGACCTCGGTGACCTCGAGACCGATCATGCCGAGCATCTTGGCGATGTTCGGGAGCGGCCGAACGGCGAAGCCCTCGGGAGCTTCGGCCACTTCGACGCCGCGGTTGATGAGGGCGCCGACGGCCTCCTGCATCGTGCGCAGGTCGCCCGTCACGTGAAGAACCTTTTCAACGGCGGGACGCACGACCCAGAACTGGCCTGCGTCGTCAACGAAAACGTCGTTGACGAAGAGCGGGCGCTTTTCCTCAACGGAGACGGCGATCACGCCTTCGGGCGTTTCAAAGGAGTCCTCCCAGGCCATGCGCTGGGCGGACGTGAGAACGAGCTGCTTGGCGCGGGCGAGAATGGGCTGGGCAGGGGCCGCTTCGGGCGGCAGGAGCTTGGTAAAAGTCGTCATTTTGAATTCCTGTGAGGCCGGCGCCTCGCGAAGCGACAGGCTTCGCCCTCAGGCGCCGACAAGTGTCTACCCATTTTAAGCAAAGAGAATCATTCGCGTGTAAGAAAACTTTGCGCCCGGCAAAGGCTATTCGACAGCGGCCGCCAGCGCATCGGAAAGACGGTCGACGGCAATGACCTCGAGGCCCTCGACGGGCGTTCTCGGCGCATTGGCGCGCGGAATCACGGCCTTTGCGAAGCCAAGCTTCGCCGCCTCACGAAGCCTTTCCTGACCTCTGGGCGCAGGCCTGATTTCTCCGGCGAGGCCCACTTCGCCAAAGACAACGAGACCGCGGCGCAGGGGCTTGTTTCGAATGCTCGAATAGATGGCGCACAAAAGCGCGAGGTCGGCCGCTGGCTCCGAGATCTTCACGCCGCCCACGGCGTTGACGAAGACGTCCTGATCAAAGCAGCCCACGCCCGCGTGGCGGTGCAGGACCGCAAGAAGCATGGCAAGGCGCTGCGAGTCCACGCCGAGGGCAAGCCTCCTCGGCGCAGGCAGGTGCGTGGCGTCGACGAGCGCCTGAATCTCAACGAGAAGCGGGCGAGTGCCCTCCTGCGTCACCAGCACGCTCGACCCGGGAATGTCGGACTTGTATTCGGAGAGGAAGATGGCCGACGGGTTCGTCACGCCGCGAAGACCGTGATCCGTCATGGCGAAGACGCCGAGCTCGTTCACGGCGCCGAAGCGGTTCTTGAAGGCGCGCACGAGACGGAAGTTCGAGTGCTGGTCGCCCTCGAAATAGAGCACCGTATCGACGATGTGCTCGAGAATTCGAGGACCGGCAAGAGAGCCATCCTTGGTGACGTGACCGACGAAGATGAGGGTCGTACCCACGGTCTTGGCCATGCGCGTGAGTCTTGCGGCGCACTCGCGCACCTGGGAAACGGAACCCGGCGCGCTGTCAAGCTGGCTTGAGAAGATGGTCTGGATCGAGTCGATCACGACGTACTCGGGCTTGCGGCTAGAAATCACGCTCTCGATATGCTCGAGCTCGATTTCACTCATGAGGGTGAGGCCGCGGGGCTCGAGCTGAAGGCGCTGCGCCCTGAGCGCGATCTGCGTGGGGCTTTCCTCGCCCGAAACGTAAAGCGCCGAATGGCCGAGCTCGACGAGTCTGGCCATGACCTGCAGCAGAAGCGTCGACTTGCCGATGCCGGGGTCGCCGCCGATCAAGGCGACGCATCCCTTCACAAGCCCGCCTCCCATGACTCGGTCGAATTCGCCGAGTCCCGTCACGGTGCGGGGGATCTCCTCGATCGCCACGTCGGAGAGGTCCTGCAGGGAGCCCGTCGTGTCGACGAAGCCGCCTGCGGAGCGCGGGGAGCCCGCACCGTAGCGGGCGGCGATGCCCTGCGCCACCTTGAACTCCTGGAGCGTGTTCCAGGCCTTGCAGTGCGGGCACTGTCCCTGCCACTTGGCAGTCGTGCCGCCGCACTCATTGCAGACGAATTCGGTTCTGGTCTTGGTCGTGCGAGGTGCCATCGGTTGCCGTATGTCGGTTGTCAGTGCTTGATTTGAAGCGGAACGCGGCGTGCAAGCGCGCAGATGAGCTCATAGCCGATCGTGCCTGCAGCGGCCGCCACTCGGTTGACGGGCAGGTGCCTGCCCCAGAGCTCCACGCGGCTGCCGAGGCCTGCGGACGGGATGTCGGTGATGTCGATCTCGAGCATGTCCATCGAGACGGCGCCCACGAGCGGCGCGATGGCGCCCTCGACCCACGTGGGAGAGCCGTCGGGCATCGAACGTGGATAACCGTCCGCGTAGCCGCAGGCAACGATGCCCACGCGCGTGGGACGCTTGGCGATCCAGCGCGAGCCGTAGCCCACGGCCTCGCCCGGCGCAATCTCCTGAACGGCGATGATCTTCGCCGAGAGCGTCATGGCGGGAATGAGGCCGAGCTCCTCGGAGGAAATGTGGGAGTCAGGGCTCACGCCGTAAAGCGCAACGCCCGCACGCACGCCGTCACCTCCCACTTCGGGATGCCAGAGGATGGCAGCGGAGTTGGCCATGCAGGCCGCCGTGGCGGAATGCGCGAGCCTGCCCATGCGGGTGAGCTGTCGGGAGACCGATGCGGGCGCATCGCCGAGATAGCTCGGCTCGGCGTTGGCAAAGTGCGTGACGACGCCCATCACCTTCACGCCCGGAATGGACGTGAGGAGGTCGTAGATCGTGCCCACCTCGACGGGCAGGAAGCCCAGACGGTTCATGCCCGAGTTCACCTTGATGTGAACCTTCACCTCACGCAGCTGGAGACGCTTGAGAATGTCGATCTGCCACATGGAGTGGACGACCGTCTCGACGTCAAGGTCCTGAAGCGGCTCGATGTCCGTTTCATCGAAGAAGCCCTCCAGAAGCAGCACGCGCTTGTGCCAGCCCGCGCGGCGCGCGCGTTCGGCGTCGCACAGGTCGATGGTCGCAAAGCCGTCCGCATCGGCGAAGGCCTCGACGGCATTCTCAAGACCGTGGCCGTAGGCATTGGCCTTGACGACCGCCCAGAGGGTGCGATCGCCGACACTCTCACGAAGGCGGGCAAGATTGTGCTTCAGCGCCTGAATATCAATTTCAGCGTATATGGGACGGGGCACTCGAATACTCTTCTTTCATAAGTCAAGGGAACCCGCACGGGGCGTCTCGTGCAGAAACCCGTTAATGTTACTCGCCTGCGCCGCGATTCGTTCGAATTTCACAATTTGAAAGTGACTCGGCCCACCTCCCGCCTCTCCCCGTTCTCGGAAGGAATTTGCACCGAATGTTTACGTACGCCCTCAGGCAAGGTAGACTTAACGGATTGACCTCCAACCATTCAGGCTCATTCACAGGCTTTTATGAACCGCGGCTTCTATACCATCATGTGCGCGCAGTTCCTGTCGTCTCTGGCCGACAACGCACTGCTCATCGCTGCCATCGCCCTTCTGACGAGCATCAACGCTCCTGACTGGATGACGCCGCTCCTCAAGCTCTTTTTCGTGGTGAGCTACGTGTGCCTCGCCGCCTGGGTGGGCATCTTCGCAGACTCGATGCCCAAGGGCCGCGTCATGTTCCTGACGAACTTCGTCAAGGCGGTCGGCTGCCTGCTGATGCTCTTCGGCGGCCACCCACTTCTCGCCTACGCGATCGTGGGCGTGGGCGCTGCGGCCTACTCGCCCGCGAAGTACGGCATTCTCACCGAGCTTCTCCCGCCGCAGAAGCTCGTTGTCGCCAACGGCTGGATCGAGGGCCTCACGGTTGGTTCCATCATTCTCGGCGTTGTGCTCGGCGGTGTTCTCATCAAGCCTGAGATCGCACAGTCCATCCTCGATTTGTTCCATCTTGATGCTCTCGGCCTGTCGAGCTTTGCCGAGGCCGCCATCTTCGCAATCGCCTTCGTCTACCTCGCCGCCTCGGCCGTCAACCTCGCCATTCCCGACACGGGCGTGCGCTATCCCCCGCAGAAGTTCGACCCCGTCGACTCCATCAAGGGCTTCGTCAAGAGCTGCCGTCTTCTCTGGAGCGACCGTCTCGGTCAGATCTCCCTCTCCGTCACGACGCTCTTCTGGGGCGCAGGCGCAGTGCTTCAGTTCCTCGTTCTCAAATGGTGCGCCCACGCGCTCGGCATGGATCTCTCTCAGGGTGCCGTCATGCAGGCCGTCGTGAGCCTCGGCATCGCCGTCGGCGCCTTCCTCGCCGCCGCCAAGGTTCCTCTCAAGAAGTCCCTCAACGTTCTGCCCATGGGCATCTGCATGGGCGTGCTCGTCGTGGGCGCCTCCTACTTCACGCGCGACATTGCGCCCGCAGGCGGCCTCTCGCTCTTCGGCTTCGAGCTTTCCTGGGCCGTCATGATCGCCGGCCTCATCATGATCCTCGTGGGCATCTGCGCGGGCTTCTTCGTCGTTCCGATGAACGCGCTCCTGCAACACCGCGGCCATGTCCTCATGAGCGCGGGACGCTCCATCGCCGTGCAGAACTTCAATGAGAACTCCTCCATCCTCGTGATGCTCGGCGTCTACTCCCTGCTCATCAAGGCCGACCTCTCGGTTCCCGCCACGATGATGATCTTCGGCGTCTTCGTGAGCATCTCCATGCTGCTCGTCATCCTCAAGCACCGCCGCAATCAGGCCGAGTACGACAGCACCCACCTGATCGGCGAAGGCACCCGCCACGTGACTGAAGAGCACTGATCAGCATCACCAAGGCACCCTCCCAAACGGGCCCTGCACGACAGCACGGGCACGTTTCCGTTCATGGCTCCCAGCCATGAAGCGCAAAAAGCCAAACGCCCTCTCCTCGCCAGCAAACAACACAGCAACCACCTGCCCCCCATCGAAAGCCCCCTCAAAGCCTTAGGAAACGCGAGTACAAGAAAAAGCGGACCGCCTCCACGTCGGGAGAACGGTCCGCCTGAAGACGTCAGGAGAAAGTCCCTGTCTTATACGGCGGCGGGAACTGCCTCGTCATCCTTTTCATCCTTGCCGAGATCATGGTTCACCATGGCTGCGACCGTGGAGTCGGACCAGACGTTGAGCGTCGTTTCGATCATATCGATGACGGCGTAGAAGGGCAGGATCACGCCCATGAGCATGATGGGCACGTTCATGCTTGCGAGAAGACTCGCCGAAAGGAAGAAGCAACCCATCGGAACGCCTGCGTTGCCCACGGCCGCGAGGGTCGAGATCAGGATCCAGGCGGCGAGCATCGGCAGCGTCACCTCGGCACCCGCATTCTGCATCAGGTAGACGACCGTAACGAGGATGAAGGCGGCGCAGCCGTTCATGTTGATCGTCGTGCAGATCGGCAGCACGAAGCGGGAGACGGGGCGAGCGACGCCCACGTTGTTTTCCGCGCAGGACATCGTGACGGGCAGCGTGCCGGCGGAGGACTTCGAGAAGAAGGCGACGGCAAGCGCAGGCGCCATGCCCTTGGCGACGCGGATCGGATTGACGCCGCGGGCAAGCATGAGAAGCGGAAGCACGACGAGCATCTGGACGAAGTTGGCGGCGAGAATGACGCCGAAGTAGGTGCCGAGACCGCCGATCTCAACGCCCTTGTTCATCTCGACGACAAGTGCAGAGATGAAGCCGAAGATGCCGATCGGAAGCACGCGGATGAGCCACTTCACGAGAATGAAGAGGACCTCCTGAGCGCCCGTGAAGAAGGCAAGCAGCACCTCCTGCGAGCGGCTGTCGCGCGGCAGGCGGGAGATTGCGATGCCGATGGCGGCGGAGACGAGCAGGACAGAGAGCACGTTCGCGGAGAGGAACGGCGCCAGGAAGTTGTCCGGAATCACGGACTGGATGTACTCGAGATAGGAGTGCTCCGCCACCTGCGGCGCGATGGCGCCCGCCGTCATGGCGACGTTGGCGGGAGACATGGCGACGTAGAGGACGGCGGCGAGCGTGGCCGCCAGAATCGTCGTGAAGAGCGTGTAGAAGATCGTGTGGCGGAAGATGCGACCAGACTCGCTCGAACGGGAGATCGAGGCGAGCGTCGCGATGATCGACACGGCGATGATCGGAATGCTGATGAACTTGAAGAGGCGAATGAAGATCGAGCTCACGAAGTCCGCGAATGCATGGATAGTCTCGCCGCCCCAGAGGCCGCTGCAGACGCCGAGCACGATCGCAACGAGATAGGCGGCCGCCATGGCGGTCTGGGAACCCTTGACGCGGGGCCTGGCTTCGTCGGGGGATTGAGTCATCTGGGAGTTTCCTTCTTGTTTTTGAAAAACTGCAGTGCTGCGGATCCGCAACAGTCTTTTCGAAGTGTATACCCGAGTAACTCGCTCAGGTATATCCGCACATCCTCATTTTGCGTCAACAAAAATCAGGCATGCTTTCCCGGCCTGCAGCAGTAGCGAACCGATCCATCTAAGCACAACTACCTAGTTCGACTCACCGTAATCCAAAGGCGTCTGCCCCGCAGGGTAACGCCGCCTTCTGACGACAACAGACGAAAAAGAGGCGGAAGACCGTGAGACCAGTCCTCCGCCTGTCAAAAGGCCTTCCGGAGAAAAAGGAAAAACCGGAAGGCATTCCAAGACAACTTGTTCCGTCTTCGCCCTTTTTCTCTCAGAGCCCAATGAGGCGCTCGGGATGGGAGTAGACGTTGGCGCGGCTGCGACGGCAGAAGGCCGCAAGCGTGATCCCGCACTCTCGTGCAAGTTCGACGGCGAGCGCCGTCGGTGCGGAGACGGCGAAGATGATCTCGACGCCGCACATGGCCGCCTTCTGAACCATTTCGTAGGAGGCTCTGGAGCTGATGACAAGCGCGCCGTCACGCCAGCCCCTGCGGGCACGAAGACCGAGCAGCTTGTCAAGCGCGACATGCCTGCCGACGTCTTCGGCGCCGCCCGCAAAGCTTCCGTCGGGACGAACCCAGACGGCGGCGTGGGTGCAGCCCGTGATGCCGCCGAGGCGCTCGACACGCTCCAGATAGCCGAGGGCGTCGGCATAGGCCGCCATCGGGAAGGTCTGCTCGTGCGGCACGACCCGCTTTTCGCGCACGGCCTCTCCAAGACTTTCGACGCCGCAGATGCCGCAACCCGTGCGGCCCGTCATCGAGCGGCGGCGGTCCTTGAGCTTCCAGAAGCATTCGGACGAAATCGTGAGGTCCACCTCGATGCCGCCGCGGCAGGCCTCGCGCACCTCGCAGGCATAGAGATGCGAGGCGTCGGGAATGATGCCCTCGGCAAGTGAGAAGCCGAGCGCGAATTCTTCGAGCATCGAGGGAGAGGCCATCATGACGGCGTGCGAGATGCCGTTGTAGACAAGCGCAACGGGAACCTCCTCTGCCACCCAGTCAAGCGCAGGCTCGTCTGCATTCATGCGAAAGACCTCGACCTCGCGGGCCCCCAGACGCTCGACGCCGCCCATGGAGACGGGCATGCAGGTCCCCGCCTCAATGGCGGTCGCAAGCGCGTGTTCGGCCTTGTTCAAATAAGCGCATCCCATGTTCATCTCCCGTGCGTTTCGTGCCAGCGGCGTCTCGTTGCGGAAATATTGATCCTCAGGCTTCCTTGCCCTCAACGGCGTTCTGATAGAAGAGCTCAAGCCCCGTCATGACGATCTGCTCGACGTCGGCGCAGAAGTTGAGCTCCTCTCCCGCGAAGATCGTCGGGAAGGCGGCATGACAGCCGGCGCAGACGTGCAGGCGGCGCGTTTCGTCGGTCTCGTCATGGATGTAGGAGAGGTCCGACACGGCCTGATCGCCGCAGACGGCGCAGCGGATGCGCTCGAAGACCCAGTGTGCGCCGCAGCACGTGCACCAGAGCTGCTTGATGTGCCCGTTGAGCGGCGTGTCGGTCACGCTCGCGACGGCGGCGTCGGAGCCGCAGACGGGGCAGTGAAGCGGACGGTTGTGATGCGTCGTGTCGGTGCCCGTTCTGGCGATGCGGCGGCTGCCTTCGTCGGCCGCCTCGTCAAGGAAGACGCGAAGCGCGAGGCCGAGCACGGGAAGAAGGAAGATGTCAAGAAGGGCGTCCTCGCCCGCGTGCACCTCGACGGCATGGAGATACCCCATCGGATCGCGACCTGCGCTCTCAAGGAGCTCAGCCGACGCAAAGCGCGTCCAGTCGATGGCTCGGCAGGCTTCGAGCATGTCGCCCTCGATCTCGTCGTTGTCGAGAAGGGCCGCCGCGATGGCGTCGACCGTCTGCAGGAAGCGCTCCGAGTCAATCGTGACGGGACGGAGCGAGAGAAGCGTCTCCTTGCCCAGACGGGCGGCCTCGATCTCTTCGTCAGTCCACTCGGGAGCTTCAGCGGCAAGCTGTGCGCGCAGATCCGCCGCCTTGAGCAGCGCGGGCGCAAAGAGCGCGAGACGCGCGACGACGCTTTCGTCCTGGTGACCGGCGGCACGGGCAAGGGCCCTTTCGATCGACTTGCGGTTGAGCATGTGACTTTCCTTTTTTTCAAGGCACTCCGTGCCGTAAGCCCGGAATGCGCGTTTTCTGATTGTGGATTCGGCGCCTCTTCGGGCGTCCGGAAAGAGGTCTCCAAGTCTCTAGAGGCCTCTTTCCGGACGAGCCCCCTGCGGGGCCCGTCCGGGGGTCGTCGGCGTCGCAGAAGCACCGGCGGCTCTTTCGGAGAGTTCGGAAAAGCTTCCCCTTACTTTTCCTTGCCGTCCTTTTCAACGGTCACGTTCTTGCCAAGGGCGATTTCCTCATTCGCCCAGTAGCCCCAGTGGTAGACCGCGTCGGACTCGCTCACCTTGCCGTCGCCGAACATGATGCGGGCGGTGCCGCGATACGGCTGGAAAATGCCGGCGCCGAGATAGATGTGGGCGATGCCGACAAAGACGGTGAGGAAGAAGAACACGTCATGCACGAGGTGTGCAAGAAGCAGCGTTTCAGGGGCGAAGTCGACCTTGAGGCCGGAGCCGGTCGGGAAACCCGTGTTGAGCCAGAGCACGATGCCCGAGAGCGCGAGCATGATGCAGAAGAACAGCAGGGCGCCGTCGGCGAGACGCTGGGCGGACTTCACGTGGTGCTGCGGGGGCATGTGAACCTTGCCCGGCGCAAACAGATAGAACGGGAATTTCATGGCCCAGGTCACGTCGTCCTTGTCCCACTTGCCGAAGATGTCCTCCTTGAAGAGGTGCACGAAGCCGGCGGGCGACTTCAGCACGGCGAAGAGCGGAACGAGGATGAACGGAACCGCGAGGACGCGATGGAGCATGCGCATGGTCTGGGTGAACTCACCGCCCATAATGCCGCCGCCGAGGCTCGGAACGAACACGAACACGCCGGTGACCGCGAGCAGGATGCAGGCGACGGCGGCAACGCCGTGAGTCACGCGGGTGAGCAGAGAGTGACGCTGAATGTATCTGGTCATTCTGAGTCTCCTATTACTTGCCGGAGGCTTCTTTTTCAAGAAGCTCCTTGACTTCACGATCGGCGGTGGCGCGCTGTTCAGGCGTCCAGTGCTTCTTGGCTTCCTCGACGGTCACCTTTTCGCGGCGGTAGCCGGTGGCGGCGACGAAGGAAACGGCGAGGCCGGCGAGCACCGCAGCGGTGCCGACACCGGTCACCGTGCGCATGGCGTTCATCATGCCGATCATCTTGTTGGGCTTGGGATCGGTCGGGAGGCCATAGGCTTCGTGACCGAACTGGCAGACCTGCAGCACGTGCAGACCGCCCATCTCGTTGACGCCGTAGAGCTCGGCCTTGTCAAAGCCCTTCTTCTTGAGGAACTCGACTCGCTTCTGACCGAGCGCGATCATTTCGTCGCGCGGGCCGAACTTGAGCGCCTCAGGCTGGCAGGTCTTGACGCAGGCCGGGATGCCGCCCTCTTCGAGACGGTCGATGCAGAGCGTGCACTTGTCCACGCAGCCGTCCATCGGACGGAAGCGGGGCACGTCGAACGGGCAGGCGGACTGGCAGTACGTGCAGCCGTTGCACTTGTCCGTGTCGTACGCGACGACGCCGTTCTCCTTCTTGTAGAGGGCGCCGGACGAGCAGATCGCAACGCAGGCGGCGTCCGTGCAGTGGTAGCACGAGCGGCGGCCGATTGCGAAGTTGATCGGCTGGTACTTGTTGCCGGACTCCTTCTCGTCGAACGTCATCACGAGACGCGTGTCGCCGTTGAGGTCAGGCGGGTTCTGATACGTGCCCGAGAACTTGTTCTCGTTGAGGCCGAGCTTCGAGGGAAGCATGTTCCACTGCTTGCACGCAACCTGGCAGCCCTTGCAGCCGGTGCAATGCGAAGAGTCGAACAGCATGGCGACTTCTTTAGTGTTTGCCATCATTCATCTCCATTGGCACGCCGTCAGGCTGCCTTCTCAAGGTTGACAAGGAACGCCTTGTATTCCGGAATGTACGAGTTCGGGTCACCGACGTTGGGAGTGAGGTCGTTCACGTTGTCGCCGGTGGCGAGCTTCGTCGCCCAGGAGAAGTGGTGCGGCATGCCGACCACGTGCGTGAGCTTGCCGTCGATCATCATCGGCTTCATGCGGATGGTGATCATGGCGTCGACCACGACGGAGCCTCGGTTGTTCCAGACTCGGACCTTGTCGCCCGGACGAATGCCCTTTTCCTTCGCAAGCTCTTCGGAAAGCTCGATGAAGTTGCTCGGGATGAGTTCGTTGAGCCACGGGATGTTGCGGGTCTGCGTGCCGGACTGCCAGTGCTCGACGACGGAGTAGGTCGTGACCACGTACGGGTAGTCCTTGATGCTACCGCGGCGGACCGACGGGTCCTCCGTGAAGCGAGCGCACGGGTTGCCGCCTGCACCGTTGAGGAGGTTCTTCACCGGAGCCTCATGCGGTTCGAAGTGCTCGGGCAGCGGACCGTCGGCCATCGAGTAGGCGAAGAGACGGGCGTTCTGCTCCCAGGTCATGAAGAAGGCGTTGTCGTCGGGGGCCTTGGCCGTGACGAAGTCGCCCACGTCGTTCTGGAGCCACTTCTTGCCGTCCCATTCGACGAGCACGCGCTTCGGATCCCAGGGCTTGCCCTTCGGGTCGGCGGAGCAGCGGTTGTAGAGGATGCGGCGGTTGGCGGGCCAGGCGAAGGACCAGCCGGGGAAGAGACCGAGACCGGTCGGGTCTTCCTTCGAGCGGTTTGTCATCGGCTGCTTCATCGGGTCGAGCTTCTGGGACTCGTTGTTGTAGTAGCCCGAGAAGATCCACATGCCGCAAGCGGTCGTGCCGTCAGCCTGAAGCTGGCCGTAGCCCTTGAGGAGCTTGCCGTCGCCGACCGTGTAGCCGTTGAGGGCCCAGCAGAGGGCGCGCAGATCGGGCTTGCCGTCGATCGTGTAGTCGAAGTTCGTCTTCAGGATCTGATCCGGGCAGGCGCCGCCTTCCTTCTTGTAGAGCTCGACGATGTTCTTCCAGAGAAGCATCATCATCTCGAAGTCGGAACGGCATTCTCCCGGCGGCTCGATGGCCTTTTCACGCCACTGGATCCACCGACCGGAGTTGTTGATGGAGCCGATTTTTTCATAGATGAGCGCGGCGGGAAGGAAGTAGACCTCGGTCTTGACGTCCTCGGGCTTCATGTCCGGAGCTTCCCAGAAGGTCGAGGTCTCCGTCTGGAACCAGTCGGCGACGACGAGCCAGTCGAGGTTGGCCATCGAGTGGCGGGCGTGCTTGCCGTTCGGGGTGGAATGCATCGGATTCATGCCCCAGCAGAAGTAGCCCTTGATCTTGTTGTCGCGCATGTCGTTGAACGACATGATCGTGGAGTAGTCGCCGTAGTCGAGCTTCGGGCTGATCTTCGGCAGCAGGTCGTAGCAGTAGTCGTTCTCGACCGTGGCGTTGGCGCCGAACCATTCGCGAAGCTGGGAGATCCAGAACTTCGGCTTGTTGGCGTAGTAGCCCGCGGCGTACGTTTCCTTCGAAAGATAGTCGGCGAGCTTCGGGTGAGCCTTGCCGGTCGGCCAGGAGAGATAGGCGGGAGCCTGATGCGAGCTTGCGCCGACGTCGGTCGAACCCTGAACGTTCGGTTCGCCGCGAAGGGCGTTGATGCCGCCGCCCGCGATGCCGATGTTGCCGAGCAGAAGCTGGATGACGCACATGGCGCGGCAGTTCTGGGAGCCGTAGGTGTGCTGCGTCTGACCGAGGGCGTAGAGGATGGAGCCCGCCTTGTCGGGACGGCCGGTGGAGGCGAAGACCTCCCAGACCTTCTTCATGACGTCGGGATCCATGCCGGTGACGCGCGTGACGAGCTCGGGCGTGTAGCGGGCATAGTGACGCTTCATGACGTTGAGGACGCAGTTCGGATCCTGAAGGGTCATATCGCGCTTGAGGACCTTGAGGTCAGGCGTCTTGAACTTCGGCGTGCCCGGACGGTTGACCCAGGCGAAGGCGGAGCCTTCGGAAGTGTCCCAGACGGCCTTGTGATCGACGTCGTAGCCCCAGGTTTCATTGTCGTAGCGCTTCGTTTCCGGATCCCAGCCGGAAAAGAGGCCGTGATCGACGTCGAACTTGAAGTCGGGACGCAGCAGGCAGGCGGCGTTCGTGTAGTGCAGGACGTATTCCTTCTGGAAAAGGTCGTTCTGCAGGATGTAGTTGATCAGGCCGCCGTAGAAGGCAAGGTCGGAGCCCGGACGGATGCGGGCGTAGATGTCGGCGCGGGCGGCCGAACGGGAGTAGCGCGGATCGACCACGATCCACGTGGCGCCCTTGTCCTGGGCGCGCTCGACCCAGCGGGAGGAGAGCGGATGGTTTTCGACGTTGTTCGAACCGATCGACATGATGACGTCGGAGTTGGCGAAGTCGCACCAGTGGCTCGTCATGGAGCCGCGGCCAAACGACGGCGCAAGACCGGAAACGGTCGAAGAGTGACAGACGCGGGTCTGGTTGTCGATGGCGGGGACGCCGAGGCTGCGCGCGAACTTCTGCACGAGCCAGCCTTCCTCGTTGTTAAGCTGGGCGGCGCCTAGGCTGGCGATGCCGTCGCAGCGATTGACCGTCACGTCGCCTTCCTTCTCGACGAAGGTGGCGTCGCGGGTCTTCTTGACGTGCCTGGCAATTTCAAGAGCGGCCTGATCCCAGGAAAGACGCTCCCAGGTCTTGCTGCCCGGACGGCGAACCATCGGATAGAGCACGCGGTCCGGATGAAGCTGGGCGCGGCGATCCTTCGTCACGATGTTGCGAAGGCCCCACATGGCGGCGCCCTTCGGGCACAGGCCGCCAAGGTTGACCGGATGATCCGGGTCGCCTTCAAGATTGATGAGTTCGCCGTTTCGCGTCGAGCAGATCGTGCCGCAGCCGCCTGAGCAGTAGCAGCAGATGTTCGTCGTTTCATTCACGCTGGTGAGCTTGTAGGGCTTCTTGGAGCCGCCGGCCGCATGGGCAGCCGCGCCGGCAAGACCGGACGCAGCACCGCCGCCGAGAAGCAAACCACGCTTGAGAAAACTTCTGCGAGATACTTCCATGGGGGATCCTTCTTGGAAAGTTGTTGTTCTTGCCGTCGCATGAGCGATGCACCGAATCAGGGGCGGCGCATCGCGGCGGTGATTTTCGTCATGACAGAGGGGGACTCCGTCGACACAGAGAGTCTGCCCTCATGTCGAATTCATGACAACCCTACTCTCGCAGTAGTTTTCAACCCAAAGCCCCTCCCTTAGCTTTAATACATCTACCACCTGAGAGGTACTTCTGACGAAGGGTCTTCAACGGGAAACTCATTTCTGCAGGAGAGCCCCGCTATTCACAATGAAAATAGCGAGTTGTCCAAAGATCACATGGCCGGCATACCGCATTCACGGTATTCTCAGGTTTTCAAGTCCGCCTGCCCGAAGCGTTTGCGGAAAACGCCACTGCGCCCTTCTCTTTTTTTTGCTATTCTTTTGCCTACGGGTTTACCCGAGACCTGCAAAGGGCGAACGACGCCCAACCTTCAAAGACTGTCTTCAGCTCGAAACCACACCATGCTCAACAGCGGACACGGTCATCAGACCCTCGGCAAACTTCTTTCGCGCTGCCTTCGCGGCGCGGCGGGCATTGCCGCCGGCATCGGCCTTGCAGCGGCAGCCACATCGGCCCTTGCCGCCGACGCGCACTGCGACGTGGTCGTGATCGGTGCGGGCGGCTCAGGTCTCACGTCGGCGCTCTCCGCAGCCGAAGCGGGCGCGAAGGTAATCGTCGTCGAGAAGATGCCCTTCATTGGAGGCAACACCGTTCTTGCCACGGGCTTCATGCTCGGCGTCCCGAAGGGCGAACCCCGCGAGCTCGAGCTGCTCGAGAGCGACATGATCCGCAAGGGCGGCCGCACGACCGATCAGGCCCTTCTCACACGCATCGTCTCCGGCTCGGGCGAAGCCGTTGAATGGCTTCGCAGCTACGGCGCCGAACTCGAGCCCCTCTGCATCACCCGCGACGACAGCCTTCAGACGGCCTGCAACCTCAATGAGGACGGCACGGTTTCCAAGCGCGGCATCCAGCCCAAGCGCGGCCTCATCGGGCCCGAAATCATCAACGCCCTTCTGCACGGGATCGAATCCCACGGTGTGCCCATCCGCACCCGCACCGCCGTCAAGAGAATCACAACCGACGCCGAGGGCCGCGTCAACGGCGTCGTCGTCCTCAACACGAAGGGCAGGGAGTACAGGATTGATGCGCCCGCCGTGGTCATCGCAACGGGCGGCTTCAGCGCAAACGAGGCGATGGTCTCCCGTTTCGCACGCCACACGCAGGGCCTGCAGTCCACCAACTCCCCCGCCGCCACGGGCGACGGCATCCTTCTTGCCGAGAACATGGGGGCCCGAACAGTCGACATGCACGCCGTGACGGTTCATCCGACCACGCTTCCTTTTTCCGGTCTCATCCTGCCTCATCAGGTGCGCGTCAACGGCGCGATCCTCGTCAACGACAAGGGCGAACGCTTCGCCGACGAGCTTTCCGAAAAACTGGCGGAGCAGATCCGCGACAAGAACAGCGGCCGCGCCTGGCTCATCTTCGATCAGGCGATGATCGACGACATGCCAGTTCTCAAGAGCTACGCCCGCTCGGGCTACTTCATTCGCGGCACGTCCGACCTTGAACTCGCCCGAGGCATCCGCGTGCCTCCCGAAAAGTTCCACGAAACCCTCGTGCGCTACCGTAGCATGGTCGACCGTCAGGAGGACACGGACTTCGGCCGTCCCCAGCTCCTGAGCCGCCTCGACAGCTCCCCGCTCTACGCCGTGAGCGTGCGCCCCGGCATTCACACGACACTCGGCGGCCTCAAGATCGACCCGCGCGCCCGCGTCCTGAGCGACAAGGGCCCCATTGCCGGGCTCTATGCTGCGGGCGAAGTGACGGGCGGCGTCCTCGGCGCCAGACGCCTTGAGGGTGCAGGTCTTACCGCAGCCATCGTCTACGGCCGCATCGCGGGCACCGAAGCCGCAGACTGGGCAAAGCTGCGCGCGAAGACGAAGCCTGCGGCTGGAACGGGCGGCTGAGGGCCACTCCGTCGCCAGACGACGCAACCTGACGCGGCTTCCGTCATAATGGTTCCACAGAACCCACGGAGGCCCTTCCTTTGCCAAAGCTTCGCATCTTTCACTCGGCCGACTGGCACATCGGCAAGGGACTCGGAACGATCGACCGCACGGACGACTTCCGGGTCTTCATCCGCGACTTTCTCGAACTCGTCGAGAAGCGCAGGCCCGATGTCATTCTTCTAGCGGGCGACATCTTCGACACGTCCATGCCCGCAAACAGTGCCCAGCGCCTCTATTACGACATGATCCGCGCCCTCTCGGGCACGTCGGTCATGGCCACCGTCATCACGGCGGGCAACCACGACTCACAGCGCTTTCTCGAAGCCCCCAGGGCACTTCTCGAAACGATGAACTGCTTTGTCGCGGGCGAGTCGCCCGAAAGTCAGGCGTTCGTTCTCCGAGACGATGCGGGCGAGCCCCTCCTTGCCGTCGCGGCCGTTCCCTTCCTGCGCGAGGGCGACGTAAGAGGCGGCTCAATCGACGACACGGACGCCACGAGGGCCGCCAGATTCGAGTCGGGCGTCAGGAAGCACTACGATACCGTTAACGGCTTTCTGGACGAGGCGCTCGACGGCGCACGAGTACCCCGAATCGCCATGGGGCACCTGTTCGTGACGGGATCGCGCCTGCGACCCGACGACGACCCGACGACACCGAACGAGAGTGCCTACGTGGGCTCTCTTCGCAACGTCACGGCCGACGCCTTCGGCACGGACTGGGACTACGTCGCCCTCGGACACATTCACAACAGCCAGACGGTCAAGGCACAGATTCCCATGCGCTACAGCGGCTCTCCCGTCTCGCTTTCCTACTCGCACATCCCGTACCGCCATCACATCGTCGAGCTCACCTTCGATGAAACGGGCGGCATGACCTTCGAGGAACTTCCCGTCAGGCAGCCCCGTGAATTCGTTCGTGTCAGCGGCACGTTCGAGGAGCTTCGCGCAGACATTGCCGAGACCGGCGCAACACATGAAAAGCCCTTCGTCGAAGCGACGCTCACGTCGGACGAATGCGTGCCCGACCTTGCGGGCGAACTCACCGCCTGGGGCGAGGCGCACGGCGTCATCGTCACCGCCGTACGCAACCAGCAGGCCGCACGCAAATACGAAGAGGACGAGCTCAATGCGCCGTCCCTCGACGACCTGACGCCCGAATCCGTCTTCAAGTCCTTTCTTGAGGAGCGCTTTGAAACGCGCGAAGGCGCAGACGACGCCTATCGCAAGCTCATGCCGCTTCTCGACGAAGCGGTCGAGGAGGTGCGCATCGAGACGCGCCCCGCCATCGAAAGCGCCGACACACCCAACCAAGAGAAGAACACCGCCGAGGAGGTTCCGGCATGAGGCTCCTGCAACTCCGGTTCACGAACATCAACTCACTTGCGGGCACCTGGGAGATCGACTTCACGAACGCCGACTTCAGGCGCAGTCCGCTTTTTGCCATCATCGGCCCGACGGGCAGCGGCAAGTCGACGATTCTCGACGCCGTCTCGCTCGCGCTTTATGCCACGACGCCCCGCATGACGGACACACACGTCAAGTTCGAGGGACCCGACGCCTGCCCCGTCATGACGAAGGGGGAAGGCGCGGCCAGCGCCGCCGTTCGATTCGAGGCGGACGGCCGCGAGTACCTGTCGCGATGGAGCCGGCGCACGAAGCGTACGGGCAGGCTTTCCGAAGACGAAGTCGAGCTTGTGGCCTTCGCAAGCCCCGAAGACAGGACGGGACGCGTCATCGCCAGTCAGAAGCGCCTGTGGGAAAGCGAGATCCAGCGCATCACGCGCATGTCCTTCCCGATCTTCACCCGCTCGGTGCTGCTTGCGCAGGGCGCCTTCTCCAACTTCCTCAAGGCTGCCGACGACGAGCGTGCAAATCTCCTCGAAAAGATCACGGGGACGGATCTTTATTCGGCCGTCAGCATGAAGATCTTCGAGAAAAACCGAAGCGCCCGCGACAGTCTTGACATGGCCGTCGCCAGACTCGAGGGCATGCAGATTCTCTCCGACGAGGATCGTCGGGCGCTGGAACAAACGGTGACCGAGCTCTCGCTCAAGGTGCCCGCCATGGAAAAAGCCTCGAAAGAGCTGGACGAAGCACTGCGCTGGCGCAGGGGACTCGACAGACTGACCTGCGACCTTGCAGACCGCGTCAGGGTCGAAGCCGCCGCAAAGGCGGCCGAGGCTGCCTTCGAGCCCGAGCTCAGGAAGGCCGAACGCGCCGAGCAGGCCGCAAAGCCTGTCGAGCGCCATGAAGAGCTTCTCAAGACCGAGGTTCTGTTCACACGCAACAAGTCCGAACTGGCCGAAGCGGAATCTCAGCTTGAAGCGGTACGCACTGCCCTCCCTGATCTGGAAGCTACCCTGAAGACCGCCGCGACGGCGGAGCGAGGAGCCGCAGCCACCAGAGACGGCTTCATGCCCGAATACCGCCGCATGCTCGAGGCTGACGAAGGCATCAGACGACTCTCTCATCAGGCGTCAACCGCACAAAAGACTGCCGAAGCAGCCCTCGAGGCTGAGAAGACCGCATGCGCGGACCTCGAAACAGCAGCCGCCCGACAAAAGAAGGCCGCAGATGAGTCCGCCCGCCTGCAGGAACGCATGACCACCACTTCTGCCGATGCACAGCTCGAGACTCCGCTTGCGCTTCTGAAGCAGTCTGCCGCTGCGATTGAAGCGCTCTCCACCCGCCTGCGGCAGGAGGAGCAGAATGCCGACACCCTCGTGGGACGTCTTGAGCTCGGCCGCGTCAAGACGGCGTCATTCGAAGCAGAGGTGAAGGCCGCCGTCGAAGCCCATGCCGCGTGTCAGACCACTCTGGAACAGGCTCGCAAGACCCTTGCCGCCATGCAGGCAAAGAGCTCCTACGAAGCCACACTGCTTCGCATGAAGACTCTGACCGAAGAGATGGCACTCGCACGCCACGTCGAGACGCTCCTTCAGCAGAAGGCCACGATTGAGGCTAGCACGGCACGCATGGCCGCATCGGCCGACCCCATCTGGTGGGAGGCCTCGGGTGCTCCCGAAATGCAGGGGCTTCTGCACCGTCTCGAAGAGCGCCTTGATGCCATCGAGAAGCGCCATCCGGGACTTTGCACCGTGCTGTCGACACCTGACAACACGCACCTCAAGTCTCTCAGTGAAGAACGAAACGCACTGGACAAGTGGACGAGCGATCTTGCAGAAGGCGAGCGCGCCTGCCGTGCCGCAGAGCTCAAGGAGCGCGAGGCGCTGGAAAACAAAAGCCTATCCGCAGAAAGGTTCCGGAAGGCGCAGGCTCTTCTCGAAAAACTTGAGGGAGAGCTCAGGCATACCCGCGAGAACCGTGACGCCGCCTCCAAGGCTTTGGAGGCTGAAAAGACGCATGCTCAGGAACTTCGCTCACAGCTTCCTGACAGCGACGCCGAACTCGATCTCCCCGCGCTCTGCACCGCGCTCGAAGCCCGCGTTGCAAACCGAAGGAAGCTCGAAGCTCAGGCAAGCCAGGCTGCCGACGCACTCACCCGCGCCGACCGTACGCTTGCCGTTTGTCAGTCCGATGCCGCCAGGGCAACACAAGCGAAGAACACCGCGGAGGCAGCGTGCGGCGCAGCGAAGAAGGCATGCACCGACGCTGTCGCTCTGAGAGCGGAAGCCTTCGGAGAACGCAATCCCGAAGCAGAGCTCACCGCTCACGATCGGGCCCTCAACGAGGCCCGCGCCCGCCTGCACGTCGCGCAAGACGCTCTCTCAAAGGCGCAGGCAAACGAAAGGGAAGGCACTGCCCGTGCCGAAACGCTCAGAAAAACCTCGGCGGATCTGGACGCCCAGATCACAGAGAAGCGCACTGCTCTTGCCAAGGCACTTGAGGATGCAGATTTTGAAACGATCGACGAAGCCAGAGGCGCCGCTCTGCCGGCTGAGACGATCAGAGCTTGCAGAACGCAAATGCAAAAGCTCGTCGAAGAGCGCGTGCGTCTTTCCGGCGAGGTCGCGCAGCTTGATAGACAGGTGAAGGAAGAATCCGCCAAGTCTCTGACAACAGAGACGGCCGAAGCGCTTGCGCCCAAGGCGGCGAATGCCGCCACCAAGCTCCTTGCAGGCAGGGATGAACTGAGCGCAGCGAAAAAGTCGATGGCCGAGGATGACCGTCGTAGACTTGAAGCCGACGACGCACGCAGGGAAATCGAACGGCTTCGTGAACTTGCCGGTCAGTGGGAGCAGCTCAACATGCTGCTCGGCAGCCATGACGGCAAGAAGTTCAGGGCGGCCGCCCAGAAGATCACGTTCCGCATCCTCCTCAAGCTCGCCAACGAGGCCATGAAGACCATGTCGCCCCGCTACCAGCTCAGGACGGGCGGGCCCTCGGGACTTTCTCTCGACGTCATCGACCACGAGATGGGAAGTCAGGTGCGCACCTCCCAGAACCTCTCCGGTGGCGAAAGCTTCATGGTGAGTCTGGCGCTTGCCCTCGGGCTCTCACGCATGGGCGGCCGAAATCTGAGGGTCGACACACTGTTCCTCGACGAAGGCTTCGGCACTCTCGACGAGGACACGCTCAACAAAGCGCTTTACGCCCTCGAGACGCTCCAGAAGTCGAGCGGCAAGCTCATCGGCATCATCTCCCATGTCAAGAGCATTCGTGAACGCATTGATGCGCAGATCGTCGTGACGAAGCGTCCCGGAAGCGGCAGAAGCACGCTGTCAGGACCTGGAGTCACGAAAATTGACGCAGAATAGCTGTACAGTTCCACAACAAGCTCAAAAGAAAGCGAAGCCCTGCAGGATCACCCCCGCAGGGCTTCTTCAAGTCAGGTGAGAAAACACTCAGCGTGTAAAGTCAACGTCCTTCACCAACTCGGACACTCCCAAGTATTCGGCAAGCGCCCTGACGTCAGGGCAAAGCACGGCAGGCTTCGAGGCGATGAGGTCCTGAAGCGTCGATGCGCCGTAAGTCATGGCCGCAGCATCGCAGCCGTAGCGGTGCGCCATGATCACGTCGTGGGTCGTATCGCCGATCATGACCGTTCGTTCGGCAGGAACATCAAGCTCAATGCCGATCTTCTCGAGCATCTCGGCATTGGGCTTGGGAAGACATTCGGACGCCGTCTGCGTCGTCATGAAGAAGCCTTCCAATCCCGTACGCTCGAATACGCGCCGAAGGCCTTCACGACTCTTGCCCGTTGCAACCGCCGTCCTGAGGCCTCTTGCATGAAGTCCAACGATCAACTCGCGCATGCCGGGGAAGAGGATCACGTCCGCCTCGTGCGGGATGTACCACGCGCGGTAGATTTCACCGAACCTCAGGTGCTCGGACTCGGGACAGTCAGGCACGACCTTGAGGATGGCGCCTCGCCAGTCGAGGCCGATCACGCCACAGGCGTCCTGAAAGGACGGCACGGGATAGCCCATTTCGCGCGCGGCATGCTGGATGCCCTTCGCGATGAGAGCCGTCGTGTCCATGACGGTGCCGTCCCAGTCAAAGACAAAAAGATCGTACTTGGGTGCAAAGCCCGTCATGTCAGCGGCCTCCCTTCTTATCAAGAACCTTTAGAAGCGCAGCACAGTCCTCAGGCATCGGCGCCTGAATGTCGAGCTGCTCGCCCGTCACGGGATGCGTGAAGCGCAGGCGGGCGGCGTGCAGAAACATGCGCTTGAGAGGCGCACCGAGCAGGCCTCGCGACACCTCCCTGTTGAAGTCGAAGTCCCCGTACTTGTCGTCACCCACGAGCGGGAAGCCCTGGGAGAGCGCATGGACGCGAATCTGGTGCGTGCGCCCCGTCTTGAGCTCCGCATCAAGATAGCTGACGGAGCCGTAGCGCTTCAGAAGCGTGAAGATCGTGTGGGCGGGAACTCCCTCGACCTGATCGACGCGCACGCGACGCTCGCCCGAGGGCAACAGATAGCGCACGAGCGGAAGCTTCACGTGCTGGCGGTCGTTGACCCAGTCGCCCTTGACGAGCAGGCGGTAGTGCTTCTCAATGCCGCCGCTCTCCTTCATCATGTCGTGAAGGCGCACGAGTGCCTTGCGGCTTCGACAGACGATGATGGCGCCGGAGGTCTCGCGGTCGAGCCTGTGGGCAAGCTCAAGAAAGGGTTCGTCGGGACGCGAGGCGCGCAGGCGCTCGATGAGACCGTGCGAAATGCCCGAGCCGCCGTGGGCGGCAATGCCCGAAGGCTTGTTGACGATGAGAAGATGTCTGTCCTCGTACAGGACGGGAACCGTCCCTTCAGCAAGGGGCACGGCCGCAGGCCTGCCTGCGGACTTCTGAGAAATCCTGATCGGAGGCACGCGCAGCAGGTCGCCCTCGACGAGCTTCGTCTCCGCCTTGACGCGCGCCTTGTTGACGCGCACCTCACCAGCCCTGATGATGCGGTAGATGTGGCTTTTGGGCACGCCCTTGGCAACGCGTGCAAGATAGTTGTCGACACGCTGGCCGTCCGCATCCGGGCCGACCGCAATCCAGTTGACGCCGTCAGTACGCAAAGACGTGATCCCGGACGAAGGCAGGATGGAAATTTCCGCTTTGTTTTCTCCACTCATCGTTTATACTTGTCGGCTATGATCGTTTGAACCACCGTCCGCTCGACGGCTTCAGGCGGTCAGGTTTCAGACGTGACGAGGCTTGAAAGCGCCCCGTCAGGCATTGATGCGGCCCGAAGCCGCGTCATGACGCGCATTCTCTCACGTTTTCATCGATTTTGTGTCCGCCGCCCCACTGGCGAAGCGTCGGGCTAAAACCCATTTTGTTCAACAGGCGTCCCGGTACCCGGCGTACCGAGCCCTCGCCAAGGCGTCCGCGCCGTCCGACAGGACCTCCGCGATGCGCCGCACCGTTCTCGAAACGGCTCCCCGACATTAGGCTCGCAGCCCCGGCAAAGCCGTGAGGCCAGCTTGAGCGCTTGTCCGCCCCCTTTGCGGCGGTCGTGTCCGGAACCGAAGCGAGACGAGCGGAGAAGCATCGCGACCGGTCCGCCGGCCGAGCAGCCCGCGCCTGCGACGGCTCCTGCCGAGAGAGGGATGCAGGCGGCATCAGGGCGACAATCCCCGATGCCGTTGCCTTTGAAGCTGAAATTCACTTGTCTGCCGCTCCGGGCTGTCAGCCCGGCCTGAGCGGACCCCGGACCGGGAAATTCGAGGGAGGTCCCTCTTTCCCGCCGCGCAGCACGCACTGGCGCAGCTCCCCCGTCTTCCCTTCGGGTGTTGAGCGCGCCGCGTAGAGTCATCTGCGCCCGAAGCCTCCGACGGGTCTGAAAAATGCTCCGGCCGCGCTTATCAGCGTATGCACCGGCGGGCTTTTCCTCGTGCTCCGCACGATGGAGAAGGCTCGGAATGCTGTGAGGGATTGAGCCCGTTCGAACGCTCCCGCGTCCGCTCGTGAAGACTCTCCCCAGTTGCCCCGATCGGGGCAGACACAGCGCCGTTGACGCACCCGACAGCAACCAGGATGGCCGGCCGCAGGGCTCCAAAAGGTGCGTCACACGCACCATGGGAGCACGCGTGCCGTCGGCGCCGAAACGCGCGGAAGACGCCACCCGTGCCGACCTCAACGAGGTCCGGCATGACGGGCCTGCGTCCTTCGATGCGGCTGAGGCGCGCTTGCCGTTGCCCGCAGCGAATGCAGGGACAGGCGCCATTTCACTTCAAGGCACGCCAAAGTCCGCCCGCGTCAGTGGCGGCCGGAGTGCAATGCCATGAAGCGCATGCTTTTCAATGCCACGCACGCGGAAGAAACCCGCGTCGGCATCGTCGATGGACAGAAGCTCATCGACATCGACATCGAGACCGTGGGCCGCGAAGCCCGCAAGTCCAACATCTACAAGGGCGTCGTGACCCGCATCGAGCCCAGCCTCGAAGCCTGCTTCGTCAACTACGGCGAAGAGCGCCACGGCTTCCTTCCCTTCAAGGAAATCTCCCGCGCCTACTTCAAGGAAGGCGTCGACGTCCGTTCGGCCTCCATCCGCGAAGCCATCACGGAAGGTCAGGAACTGATCGTTCAGGTCGAAAAGGAAGAGCGCGGCAACAAGGGCGCCGCCCTCACGACCTTCATCAGCCTTGCCGGCCGCTATCTCGTCCTCATGCCGAACAATCCGCGCGGTGGCGGCGTCTCCCGCCGCATTGAAGGCGAGGAACGTCAGGAACTGCGCGAGGCCATGGAAAAGCTCGACCTGCCTGGCGGCATGTCCACCATCGCCCGCACGGCCGGCATCGGCCGTACGACCGAAGAGCTCCAGTGGGACCTCAACTACCTCCTCAAGCTCTGGGAGGCCATCTCCGAAGCCGCTGCGCCGCAGTATGAGCTCGTGCGCGAGGAAAACGGCCGCCGCACCACGCAGCTCGTCAAGACGAGCGTCGTCGAAGGCCGCCCGCTTCGCCGCGCCAATCCGCCGCCCTTCCTGATTGTTGAGGAATCCAACCTCGTCGTGCGCGCCATCCGCGACTACTTCCAGCCCGACATCGGCGAAGTGCTCGTCGACACGGACGAGATCTATGAACAGGCCCGCCAGTTCATGTCGCACGTCATGCCCGACATGGTCGGCCGCGTCAAGCGCTACCGTGAGGACATTCCGCTCTTCACGCGCTTCCAGATCGAACACCAGATCGAAACGGCCTACTCCCGCACGGTCCCGTTGCCCTCCGGCGGCGCGATCGTGATCGACCATACGGAAGCCCTCGTCGCCGTCGACGTCAACTCCGCACGCGCCACGCGCGGCGCCGACATCGAGGAGACGGCCTTCCGCACCAACTGCGAGGCTGCCGACGAAGTGGCCCGCCAGATGCGCCTGCGCGACCTTGGCGGCCTCATCGTGATCGACTTTATCGACATGGCCGACACGAAGAACCAGCGCGCCGTCGAGCAGCGTCTCAAGGACGCCCTCAAGTACGACCGCGCCCGCGTCCAAATGGCCAAGATCAGCCGCTTCGGCCTGATGGAGCTCTCCCGCCAACGCCTGCGTCCTGCCCTTTCCGAAGGCAGCCACGTCACCTGCCCGCGCTGCAACGGCGTCGGCGTGATCCGCGACACGGAAAGCTGCGCCCTGCAGGTCCTGCGCATCCTTCAGGAAGAGGCCATGAAGGAAGGCACGGGCGCCGTGCACGCGCAGGTTCCCGTCGACGTCGCCACCTTCCTCCTCAACGAGAAGCGCAACGACATCACGAAGCTTGAGGCACGCCACCGCGTGCCCATCGTGCTCATCCCGAACACCAAGCTCGAGACGCCGCACTACCACATCGAGCGCCTGCGTCAGGACGACGAGCGCCTCGAAGACACGACGCCGAGTTTCAACCGCGCCGAGGACGTCGCCCAGGTTGCCGACGATCCGTACGCCCTGAAGAGCCAGGAGGACAAGCCCCAGCGTCCGAAGCAGGTTCCCGTCATCAAGAACGTACTCCCGCGCGATCCCGCTCCCGTGCATCCGCAAAAGGCCGAGGAAGCCAAGGCCGAGGCCGGCAAGTCCGCCCAGCTCCAGCCCGTCACGCAGGAAAAGGGCCTCTTCTCTCGCATCATGAGCTTCCTCTTCGGCAGCAAGGATGAAAAGAAGGAAGAGGAAAAGAAGGTCGAGGAAAACAAGACCGAAGGCAAGGAAAAGTCCAAGGACGCCGGCCGCGAAGACCGCCGTCGCCGCGGTGGCCGCCGCGACTCCCGTCGTGACGCCTCCTCCCGCACCCGCCGCACGGAACGCACCGAGGAAAAGGCCGACAAGACTGAAAAGCCCGAAGAGCGCATCGAAGAGAAGAAGCGCCGCGAGCGTCCCGCCCGCCGTCCGGTCGCCGAGGCCGCCCCGCAGGCTCAGGACGCCCGTGACGAATCCGTCGAAAAGGCCGAGGGCGAACGCACCCAGCGCCGCCGCTCCCGCCGCCGTCGTCCTGCCGAAGCCGAAGCTCAGGCCGCACAGCCCGAAACCCTTCAGACCATTGTCTCCGAAGCCCAGGAGGTCGCCCCCGCCGCTCAGGCTGAAGTCGCTCCCGAGGTGAAGGAAGAGGTCAAGACCGAAGTCAAGGCCGCCCCCGTTGTCGAGATGCCCGCCGAAGCGGTGACCAAGGAACCGAAGGCCGACGAAGCTGAAGCCGTTCGTCCCGAAGGCGAGGAAGCCGTCGACGAAGCTCAGGGCGAAACCCGCCGCCGTCGTCCGCGCCGCCGTCGTCGCAGCGGCAAGGCCGCAGGCGAGACTGCCGAAGGCGCCGCCGAAACGACCGCCGATGCCGCTCCCGAAGCTGCCGTCGAGGCTCCTGACGAAGTGAAGGCCGAGGAACAGGCGCAGGCCAAGCCTGAAGCTCAGGTCGAGTCCCGGCCCGCCGAAGACCTCAAGCCCGCAGAGGATCTCTTCGCAGGCATGGACGTCGGCGCCTCTGAACTCGTTCAGGTCGAGACGACGGCCAAGGCCGAGCCCTCCGACTACGTCGAGGCCCAGCCGCGCGGCCGCAAGCCCGTTCATCAGGCCGTTGAAGCCGCCGAAGAGCCGCTCGTGCAGATCGAAACCCGATCTGCCGAGGCTGAAGCCCCCAAGACGGAAGCCGACCTGCTGAAGAGCCCCGAGCACATGGCCGACGTGGCCCAGCTCATTACGGAAAGCTTCGAGAAGTCCGACCGCCGTCCGCGCCGCTCCCGTCGCAGCAAGGTCAAGCCGGACGAAACAGTGAAGACCCACCTGAAGCCGATCGCCGAAGCCGTCGCCGGCATCGTCGCCGAGCCCGATCCGCTCGGGAAGATCGCCGTCACCGCCAAGGCCCTTGAGACCAAGGAGGAAGAGGCGGGAAAGGTTCAGGTTCAGGCTGAAGCTGTCGAACTCAAGGCTGAGGCTGTCGAAGCCGCTGCAGAATCCGCTGTTGAAGCCGCACCCGTCGTCGAAGCCGCTCCCGCTGTCGGGACCGAAGCCGTCGTGCACGCGCCGCTCATGGGCGACGTGGCCGAGGGCCTCGAAGCCAACCTCGCCCGCGCTGGCCTCGAGCAGGTGCACACCAAGCCCGAGCTCGTGACCTTCAAGGGCTACGACGTCGTCCGCTACAGCGGCCGCCCGATGCCCGTCAAGGCTGAAGGCGAGACCGAGGGCCCGCTCGAACAGGTTCATACCCGTCCCGAGCTCTGCCGCCCCGTCGTCTACGAGGCCGTGCGCTATCCCGGTCGTCCCTATCAGGCTCCTGCTGCTCTCAACGAAGAGCCGCTCGTGCAGGTTCACACCCGCGAGGCCTGATGAGCCCTGATGACTGACCCCGGTCAGAGCCCCCAAGGGCGCCGAACGCTTCAAGGCGTGCGGCGCCCTTTTTCTTCTACAATCATCTTCATCTTCACCTCTGTCTCCCGCACCATGTCGTCCTACCGAGGCCGTTTTGCCCCCTCTCCCACAGGCGCCCTTCATGCAGGCAGTCTTGTCGCTGCCATGGCGAGCTTTCTCGATGCGCGCGCCCACGACGGCGTCTGGCTCGTTCGCATCGAGGACATCGACCCGCCCAGGGACATTCCGGGCGCAGGCGAACACATCATCCGCACCCTCGCAAGGCTCGGCCTTGCATCGGACGAGCCCGTTCTCTGGCAGCACGACAGACACGAAGCATATCAGGCGGCCCTCGATCGCCTGATCGCCCAAGGGCGCGTATACGGCTGCGCCTGCTCCCGCAAGGAAGTTGCCCTTCGGGCCGCCGAGCTTGGTCTTTCCGCCGGCGTCTATCCCGGCACATGCCGCTTGGGAACGCACGGTCGCCCCGTGCGCGCCATGCGTTTTCTGACGACTTCAGGAACCACCACCTTCACAGACCGCCTCTGCGGCGACTTCACGCAGGACGTTGAGCACGAAGTCGGCGACTTCGTGCTCAAGCGTGCAGACGGCCTCTGGGCCTATCAGCTCGCCGCCATCGTCGACGACATACATCAGGGCGTCACCGACGTGGTGCGCGGCGCCGACCTGCTCGACAACACGCCTCGTCAGATCCAGCTCATCGAGGCGCTCGGTGCCCAAGCTCCCCGCTACATGCATCTGCCCTTGGTACTCAACCCCGAGGGACAGAAGCTCTCTAAGCAGCAGGGAGCAACGCCCCTTGATGAAGACGATCCACTCGGCGAACTCGAGCGTGCATGGATGCACCTCGGATTCGACAGACTTGGTGCAGACTCGATTCATGCCTTCTGGGATGCGGCGCTCCCCCTCTGGAAGTCGAGGCACGCCGTCCCGTAATGCCTCCGAAGAAGGCGCAGATGCGACAAAAGGCGGCGCTCTCAAGAAGAGCAACCGCCTTTTGAAAGGAAATCGTGGTGACGATCAGCGGATGATGCGCGGCGCCGCCGAAGCCATGCGGGCCATGGCCGAGTCGTCCGGGTGCGCATGCTCCTCAAGCATACGGTCCATCGTCTCGTCGCTTTCGTCCTCTTCATCCTCGCTCACGATGCGGTCTGCGATAGACAGGAAGCCCGGCACGACGACATTGTCGTCGCCCACGGCATCCTCGTCGGAAGGTTCGGCGACTTCCGTCACCTTCACCTCGAACTGAAGCGCCATGCCTGCGAGCGGATGATTGGTTTCGAGCACCGCCATGCCATCGGCAATGTCGGTCACGTGCCAGCGTCGGCCGTCATTGGCCTCGCCGGGCACGCCCTCGAAGACAAGACCACGGACCACGGTCTCGGGGTTGCCCAGACGTTCAACCGGCACCATGACGAGCGAATCGGGATCGTATTCCCCGAAGGCATCCTCGGGCTCAAGCTTGATGAAGAAGCCTTCGCCGGGAAAGCGGCCCTCAAGCGCAGCCTCGAGCTTCGGGAAGATGTCGCCGTGCCCGTGCAGATAGGTGAGCCCCTCGGGGCCCGATTCCTCAAGAATCTTTCCGGACATGTCCGCCATGCGAACGGACAGGGTTACGAGCATGTCTTTCTTGACGGCAAGCGCCATGTTTTCACTCCCAGCCGCACTCGGCAGCCGCCTCTTCCAGACGTCTCCAACCCGTTGGCCGTGAGACGCCGGGGCGCAGCAGCAGGTACAGCATCAGAAAAATATTTGCGCCCGGACACATCACGAACAGTGCCCAGGCCCCCGAATGACCGGCATCGTGCAGCCTGCGCGCCGCGGACACGGTCATGAAGATAAGAATGAGATTGATGAAGAGAGGATAGACGAAGCGGCCGATCCAAGTCAGCATCTCGTCGCTGATGAACTCGGCGTCGGCTATCGGATTGATCATGAGCCAGAGAAAAAGCCCCGCCAGAAGCGCGCCCGTCGTCTCCTGGGCGTAAAGCCTCCTCCCGCTTCGGAACTGCGGGCAGAATCCCATGGCGAGCCTGCTCCAGCGCATGATGCCCCGCCTCAGAGCCCCTCGAGGATCTGCACCCATCGCACGAACGCAGACTGGGTGAGACGCCCCTCGTTGCGCGCGGCAACAAGCCCCGCCCTGACGGCGGCAACCTCACCCTCACGGCTTTCAGGCGAAGCTTCGATGCGCGCCTTCGCTCCTGCGATGAGATCGGAGGCCCAGTCTTCGGCCTCGGCACTCATGCGTTCGCGAATGATCGTGCCCTCCAGATCGGGCCCCGGCTCCACGACCTCGCCCTCAAGCGTCTCGCGCACTTCGCGCGCAGGACACCTGACGGTGTCGCTCCGTTCGGTTCGACGCACGGGCGCGGCATCCCTCACCGTCATCACGGCAAGCGGATCCGGACCGAAGCGGTTGAGCCCCTTCTTGCCCGGCATCAGACCGAGGATGACGAGCACGATGATCTGAAGGCCTGGCACGATCAGAAATACCGCCGCAACGGCCCCATAGCTGATGTCGTGCAGCCGGCGCACGACGGCCGACACCAGAAAGGCGGCCAGAAAGAGGAGCCACCCCCATATGAGAAGATCGAGTCCCTTCTGCGCGGCGCCTCCGCCCGCAAGGCCCGAAAGCGAGTCGAGCGCCAGTCCGCCTGCCGTAGCAAGCACGGCCAGCGCCGCAAGCGTGCGCCAGTAGGCACCGCGGCTCGCACGTCCCTTGAAGGACAGAGAGAGGATCTCATTGACGGCCACACTCATCGTTCATCAATCCCTGAAGGCAAGCGGTCCAAAACTTGAAAAGCCCCGGAGGACCTCTACGAGAGAGTCCGGATCCGAGGCTTTGAACGCACCTGCGGCAAGCCGCAGGCCGGATGCGCCTTTCGGCGGTCAGCGGAGCTGCTCGGCGAGAAGCGTCAGGATGCTTCCGGCGGAACCGGTCGTATCGGCGCCACCATCGGCACCGAGCACCTGAATGCGTGTCACGGAGCCTTCATCGCCCAGATGGATGCGGTATTCGGGCGCCTCAATGGCCTCGTCGGAACCGAAGACACGCTTGAAGAAACCGCGTTCGGACTTGACCTTGGCTTCATAGGCGGGGTCAAGGTAGCGGACGATGAAGTTGCCGGCGGCACGGTCGCGGTCGACAAGCTCAAAGCCCATGCGGTCGATGAGGAGCCCCGTGGTGCGCCAGGCGCGGTCAAACGGTTCCTTGAGGACGACTGCCTCAAGCGTGCCGTCGGCAGCCTTCACGACATCGCTGCGGGACTCGCGCTTGGTGATGTCCTCAACAACGGCCGCATCGGCCTTCTTGATCGGTTGGGCATCGGGATTGAACTCCTCGTCGATGCGGATGGCCAGACGCTGGAGCATTTCGGCCTCCATCGTCGGATCGGAGGGACCGGGCTGCCAGACCGTGGAGTCGCTCTGAGAGCCAGTGACGACCTCAACCATCGAACGATGCGTCAGGAAGATGTCACTCGTGCCGTCGTCATTGCGCTCGATGCGGCAACGGTACTGATCGCGTTCGCCCGTGGAGTAGGCGAAGTCGAGCACCTTGCCGATCGTGCCGCGGATGATGTCCTGCGGGAGCTTGGCCTTGTTTTCGGCCCATTCGGTCTCAAGGTAGCCGGTCTTGGCGTCCTGACGACGAATCGTGAGGCCGACGCTCGGCCAGAAGTCTGTGACGACGGTCCAGAGCGGCTCGGCGTCGGCGTTGACGCGAAGCCAGCGCTCGTTGCCGTCGCGCATGAGCTTGGCAACGACCGTGCGCTGCACGATGGAGCCGCGCTCCTGAGTGGCTTCGCCTGCGACCTGAGCCCTTGCCATCTCGGTGTTGGCACTGACGACGCCCGGACGGGACGGCACCTCGAAGCGGTTTTCATTGGCGACAGGCGCAAGATCAGGCGGCACTTCGAGATTGGCACGCGTATTGGAGGCTTCGTACTGGACCTTGTCGTCCGTAAAGTTGATGCCGAGAGCCGAGCAGCCGCCAAGGACCAGCAGAGCAGGACAGAGAGCGGCGGCACGCAGCGTACGCTTATTCATCGGGGTAATCCTTTGCTAGAGAAACCAATGCGGAACCGTGCGTCGAACACAGGCCGGGAAGGCCCCGTCCGGAATAGCTCCGCGAAAAAACGTCTCCGCCGTGCGAAGACCTCCGACCGCAGGGCGGCCGACAATATCTTGAAGAGTTTAGCAAACTTGACCGCCTCAAGGCGCTTTTGAAAGCGTGCGATTGCGGTAATTACGGAGGTCCGCCCTCAGATACCGAGCCCCGCCTCAAGCGGTGCGGCGTAGCACTCCGCAGGCGCATGCTTCATGAGGACGATTCTCGCGACGCACGTGTCGGCGGGAGTGAGTCCCTCCTCGTAGGCGACGACTCGCGCATCGGCAGGAGCCAGGCGAATGAGCTCCCCCTCCGTCAGATAGTGGTCGGGATTGCGCGGATGCTCCCAGATCATCATGTTGGCTTCCGTGAAGGTCTCCATGATGAGGACGCCGCCCGGCATCAGGCTATCCCAGTAATGCGGAAAGTGCGGCCTGTGCAGGTAGTTTGTCACGACGATGCCCGCAAACCGCTCCGCCTCCCAAGGCCAGGGCTCACCCTCGAGATCCCTGCACTCGAGCGTCACATTCGGGAGCTCCGCAAGGGCCTCGACGCCCGTCAGGTCGATGTCGCAGGCAAGAACCCTGTGGCCCTCAAGAGCCAGAAGCGCCGTATGCCTTCCGGGCCCGCAAGCCACGTCCAGCACCTCGCCCTGACGGGGCAGCAGGTGCTTCCAGCTAAGCACCCAAGGCGAAGGCCTCGTGAAACATTCGGAATAGTCGTTGCGCGCCATGGCACCTCCCGTCACAGCACGAGCTCGACGAGCCAGCGTCCCGCCTCGAGGAAGGGACGAGCGAAGAACCCGAGGCCGCCGCCCGCCATCAGCACGACGAGGATCACCATGCCGTAGGGCTCGATCCTGTCCAGAAGGCTCCTGCCGCTCGAGGGCAGAAGTCCCCTCAGGATGCGGCCGCCGTCGAGCGGCGGAATCGGAATGAGGTTGAAGGCCATCAGCATCAGGTTGACCGAGATGCCGGCCGCGCACACGCTGATCACAAACCGCTCGGAGATCCCGAGCATCACGACGAGCTTGAGCACCACGGCCCAGCCGATCGCCTGCAAAAGGTTGGAGGCGGGCCCCGCAAGCGCCGTGAGCATCATGTCGCGGTTGAAGTGCCTGAAGTAACGCGGATTGATCGGCACGGGCTTGGCCCAGCCGAAGACGAAGCCCGCGCCGCCCGTGAGAGCGGACATCAGGACAAGCGCCCCGGGCACGAGCACGGTGCCGACGGGATCGATGTGGGGAACGGGATTGGCCGTCACGCGGCCGAGAATCCAGGCGGTGTCGTCGCCAAGCTTCTTCGCCGCCCAGCCGTGCGCGGCCTCATGGAGCGTGATGGCGAAGATGAGCGGAATGGCGTAGACGCAGATGATCTGAATGGCGTTTTCAATCATGGAAGGAGCAAAGGCTTCGGGGTGCAGTGGAAAGACTGCGCCCGGATGGATTTACGGAAGGGGTTCAATCGTGAAAGTCTGCCACAAACCCGCGCCGTGCACGCCGACCGATCCGCGTAAATGTCGACAGACTGTTTGAAAACGTGTCAACGGCGACGCGGAATGATGCGCCAGACGGGCGTGAGATCCTCGGGAATCTGCGGCTGCGTGCCGGGCATGGGACGCACGGTGCCGGGCGCATGCCAGTCGGAGCCCGAACTCGCGAGAAAGTCCATGCGGCGCGCGACGTCCGCAAAGAAGACGTCCGCATCACGAGACTGGGATCCTGAGCAGACCTCAATCGCCTCGCCGCCCGCTTCCCTGAAGGCCTTGAGAAACTCGTCGAGCATCCAGGACTCGCTGAAGCTGTAGCGTCCGGGATGTGCAATGACCGCGACGCCGCCCGAATTGTGGATGACGTCGACCACTTCGGTGAGTCTCGGCCAGTCGATGTCGACGCAACAAGGCCTCCCCGTCTTGAGAAAGCGGTCGAAGGCTTCCTGATACTCCTTCACGACGCCCTCCTGCATGAGCCAGCGTGCGAAGTGAGTGCGGGAAAGGTTGTCCTTGTTGTCGGCAAGCGAAAGCGCGCCCTCGTAGGCGCCGCGTATGCCGTAGAGCTGCTCGAATCGTTCGCCGATAAGGCGGCCGCGCCGGTCGCGCTTGGTGCAGATGCTGCTGAAGAATGCGTCGATGCCTGGCGCATCAGGATCGACTCCGAGCCCCACGATGTGCACGACGCGTCCTCCCCATCCCGTCGAGATCTCCACGCCGGGAATGAACCCGACGCCGAGCTCCTCGGCGGCGGCCGATGCCTGCCTGACGCCGTCCATCGTATCGTGGTCCGTCAGCGCCATGAGCTCCACGCCGTTTGCATGCACGAGACGCACGAGGTCGGCGGGCGAAAGCTTCCCGTCGGAAACATTGGAGTGCATGTGCAGGTCGATGATCATCAGAAGAGCCTTGCGCGGGAAGTACGTAGTAATTTTTTGATTATACGGCCGCGCGTTCAGGACCGCTTGAGGCGGACATGGTATTCGGCTCACTTGAAAAGGCGTCCCCTTGCCCCCATATAAAGCGTATTGCTTCAATTGCGCGCGGGCCCGCTCCGGCCGCGGCGGGCGCATGATCCCGCCTGCGCCGCCCGCACTGCGCGCGAACACACAGGAATTCATATGGACGCCCTTCAGAAACTGCTTTTCCAGCGTGCCGCCGTCCGCGGCGAGACCGTCGTGCTTCACGACGAATTCAGCCGCTCGGTCGAGCATCAGCATCTGCCCCTCGCCGTTCGCCGCTTGGCGGGCGAAGTGACGGCCTCCGCACTTCTTGCGGCAGCCGCCCTCGAGTTTGACGGCACAGTGCTTCTGCAGATTGCGGGCGACGGTCCCATCAAGCTACTCGTGGCGGAAGTCCGTCCCGGCCTCCTCTTCCGCGTCTCCGTGACGATGCGAGAGGACGCTGGCGAGATCAGCGCCGACGCAGGCATGACCGAACTCGTCAACGCAGGCGGCCGCGGTCGCTGCGCGCTCATTCTCGACCAGACGGGGCGCGATCCCGACACCCAGCCCTATCAGGGCGTGGTGAGTCTTGCAGGTGAAACCTTCGCCGAAGCCATGACGAACTACTTCGCGACGAGCGAACAGGTCGAAACGAAGATCAAGCTCGCAAGCGACGAATCCGGCGTCGGCGGTCTGATGCTGCAGAAAATGCCGCTTCTCGGCGGCAAGGCCCTTCCCGAGGACTTCGACGAGGAAGGCTGGCAGCGTCTCAAGATCTTCGCCGACACCGTCAAGAGCGAAGAGCTTCTCACGCTCGATCCCGAAGAGATCAACCGCCGTCTCTTCTGGGAGGAATCCCCGAACGTCACGCTCGAAGCCAGGCCCGAATTCAAATGCCGCTGCTCCGACGAAGGCGTGCGGAGCATGATCCTTTCTCTGGGCCGGGAGGAGGCCGAAGCCATCATCGCCGAACGCGGCTCGATCGACATCACCTGCCACTTCTGCGGTCAGGTACGCTCCTTCGACAGCGCTGATGTTGCCTCTCTTTTCGCGGGCGCTCCCGCCCAGCCCAGAACGCTCAACTGATCAGGTCTTCCAGGGAGGAAAGCTTCACTTTCCTCCCTACTTCACGAGCAAAGAAAAAACGCACGGTCCGATTGCGGCGGATCGTGCGTTTTTTTCTTGCCTTACTGGCGCTTCGTGCGGGACGGAGGCGCGCGAAGGTTCTTGGGCGCATGGTAGAGGTCGGCGCGCTTCGCGGAGAACGTCGGCGCGGAGCCCGGCTTGATGTTGGGAGAGCGGTAGTCAGGCATGCTCGCGAGCTCGCGGGCCCTCTGCTCATATTCTCCCGGCGTCTCAAGGCGGAAAAGCACCTCGTCGTCCTTCACCATGTAGAGCTCCCTGCGGGCGCGCTCCTCAATGGCGTCCCTGCGGTGCTCAAGCGAATAAAGCTCTGCGCCCAGAGCCTCGTTGCGGTCCTGCTGAACGCGGTTGGCCTCATTCTGAAGCGCGAGCGCCTCCTCAAGCTCGGCGGCACGAAACCATGCGCCGCCGGGCCCGAAGAGCTGGAACCCCACGACGCAGATGCCTGCCGCCAGCACGAGCATGAAGATGCGCGTCATCGCTTCAAGGCGTCCGTCTTACTTGCGAAGGCAGTAGAAGGCGTCGCGACCGGGATACTGAGCCACTTCGGCGAGGTGTTCCTCGATGCGAAGAAGCTGGTTGTACTTGGCCATGCGGTCGGAGCGGCTCATGGAACCGGTCTTGATCTGACCGGCGTTGAGACCAACGGCGATGTCGGCGATCGTGCTGTCTTCCGTCTCGCCCGAGCGGTGGGAGACGACGGCGGTGTAGCCCGCGCGCTTGGCCATCTCAATGGCTTCAAACGTTTCGGTAAGCGTACCGATCTGGTTGACCTTGATGAGGATGGAGTTTGCAACCCCCTTTTCAATGCCTTCCTTGAGGATAGCGGGATTCGTCACGAAGAGGTCGTCACCCACGAGCTGGACGCGCTTGCCGAGAGCGGCCGTGAGCTTGGCCCAGCCTTCCCAGTCGCCTTCAGCCATGCCGTCTTCGATCGAGATGATCGGGTACTTGTTGACCCAGTCCTCGAGAACAGCGATCCATTCCTCGGCCGTGAGGGCCTTGCCAGAGGACTTCTTCATGACGTACTTGCCGTCTTCGAAGAATTCGCTCGAGGCGCAGTCGAGACCGATCATGATGTCCTTGCCTGCTTCAAAGCCGGCAGCCTTGATGGCTTCGAGGATGAGCTCGATGGCTTCTTCATGGCTTTCGCACTTGGGGGCGAAGCCGCCCTCGTCACCGACGGCCGTGGACATGCCGCGGGCGTTGATGATCTTCTTGAGGGCATGGAACGTCTCGGCACCGTAGCGAAGGGCTTCACGGAAGGACGGAGCGCCCACCGGAATGATCATGAACTCCTGCAGGTCGAGGTTGTTGTTGGCGTGAGCACCGCCGTTGATGACGTTCATCATCGGGACGGGCATCTGGAGGGCACCCATGCCGCCGAAGTAGCGGTAGAGCGGCATGCCGGCCTCTTCGGCGGCGGCGCGGGCCACGGCCATGGAGACGGCGAGGATGGCATTGGCGCCGAGGCGGCCCTTGTTTTCGGTGCCGTCGAGCGCAATCATCGTGCGGTCGATGTAGGCCTGGTCGGAGGCCTCAAGGCCCATGAGGGCGTCGGCGATTTCGCCGGAGACGTTGGCGACGGCGGTCAGCACGCCCTTGCCGCAGTAGCGCTTCGGATCCTTGTCGCGAAGCTCGAGAGCCTCGCGCACGCCCGTGGAGGCGCCGGACGGCACGGCGGCGCGGCCCATGGCGCCGCTTTCGAGCCAGACTTCGGCTTCAACGGTCGGATTGCCGCGGCTGTCGAGAACTTCACGGCCGATCACATCAATAATTGCGCTCATCTTTTGTCCTTTCGTTTGGATGAAAAAGGGATGTCAAGGAAAGAAGATTCCCGCGGTTCGACGACGTTGCGTGCGGATCGCGGGCACATCAGAATATTTTACCCGTTGATCGTATCTTCAAGGAAGGGGCGGGCCTTCACGAGGCGGTCGATCTCCACAAGGCTCTCGAGGAGCTCACGCATGCGGCCGAGCGGAACGAGGTTGGGACCGTCGCTCTTGGCGGAGGCGGGCGTCGGATGGGCTTCCATGAAGAGGCCGGAGACGCCCGCTGCGACCGCAGCTCGCGCGAGCACGGGAACGAACTGGCGCTGACCGCCGGAGCACGTGCCGTTGCCGCCGGGAAGCTGCACGGAATGTGTGGCGTCGAAGACCACGGGAGCCATCGTCTGGCGCATGATCGCAAGGCTTCGCATGTCGGACACGAGGTTGCCGTAACCGAACGAGGCGCCGCGCTCGCAGACCGTGAAGACGTCGGGGTCAAGGCCTGCAGCCGAGGCGGCCTCACGGGCCTTCTCGACGACGTTGAGCATGTCGCCCGGTGCAAGGAACTGGCCCTTCTTGATGTTGACGGGCTTGCCAGAAACTGCGCAGGCGCGGATGAAATCCGTCTGACGGCAGAGGAAGGCGGGCGTCTGGAGCATGTCGACGACGGAGGCGACGACGGGGACCTCTGCTTCGGTATGCACGTCGGTGAGAACGGGCACGCCGACCTTCTCGCGAACGGCGGCGAGAATGCGAAGGCCCTCGTCCATGCCGGGACCGCGGAAGGAATGGGCGGACGTGCGGTTCGCCTTGTCATAGCTCGCCTTGAAGAGATACGGAATGCCGAGCTCGTCCGTGATCTCCTTCATGGCGGAGGCGATGTCGACGGCCATCTGCTCGCCCTCGAGCACGCAGGGGCCGGCGATCAAGAAGAACGGGCGGTCGAGCCCGATGTCAAAGCCGCAGAGCTTCATGTTTGTTGTCCTCTTGCAGGAGGGCGCGCCCCGGAAAAGTCGTCCAGACAAGACGGCGCCCGAAATGAAAAAGGCAGCCCCACGAACTGCAGTGCCCGTTGAGCTGCCTTGCGTCTAGGTCGGATCAGTCCGGCTTAGGCCTGAGCCTTCTTTTCATCGGCGTGCGCGATCGCGGCCTCAATGTAGGCCTTGAAGAGCGGATGGCCGAAGCGGGGGCTCGACGTGAATTCCGGATGGAACTGGACGGCGAAGAAGAAGGGATGGCCCGGGAGCTCCATCATTTCGGGGAGGTGCTCCGTCGGAGTCTTGGCGGAAATGACCATGCCCTTTTCCTCGAACTGGGCCACATAGGCGTTGTTCACCTCATAGCGGTGACGATGGCGTTCAGCCACGACGTCGCCGTAGATCTTGTGGGCGAGCGTACCCTTTTCGACGGGAACTTCCTGACGGCCGAGGCGCATCGTGCCGCCGAGGTCGGACGACTCGTCGCGCTTCTGGACGCTGCCCGTGCGGTCCTTCCACTCGGTGATGAGGGCGACGACGGGATGGGCCGTGTCGGGATCGAGCTCGGTGGAGTTGGCTCCGCCGAGACCGCACACGTGACGGGCGAACTCGATGACGGCCATCTGCATGCCGAGGCAGATGCCGAGGAACGGGATCTTGTTTTCACGGGCGAACTCGATGGCCTTGATCATGCCTTCCGTGCCACGCTTGCCGAAACCTCCCGGGACGAGGATCGCATCGACGTCCTGAAGGATCTTCTCGGCGCCTTCCTCTTCGATCTGGCCGGCGTCGACGTAGCGGATCTTGACGCGGGTCTCCGTGCGGATGCCGGCATGGATCAGCGCTTCGTTGAGGGACTTGTAGCTGTCGGCGTAGTCGACGTACTTGCCGACCATGGCGACCGTGACCTCGCGCTGCGGGTTCTTGATGCGACGGACGATGTCCTCCCAGGCGGAGAGATCGGCGGGCTTCGTCTCAAGGCCGAGCTTCTTGCAGACGAGGTCGTCAAGATGCTGGGCGTGGAGCATGAGCGGCACTTCGTAGATCGTGGAGGCGTCGGCGACGCTGATCACGCAGTCCATCGGCACGTTGGAGAAGAGCGAGATCTTGGCGCGCTCGCCTTCCGGGATCATGTGCTCGGCGCGACAGAGGAGCATGTCGGGATAGACGCCCTCTTCGCGGAGCTTCTGAACGGAGTGCTGGGTCGGCTTCGTCTTGAGCTCGCCGGCGGACGGAATCCACGGGCAGAGCGTCAGGTGGATGAAGCAGGTGTTGTTGCGGCCCACGCGGAAGGACATCTGGCGGACGGCCTCGACGAACGGCAGGGACTCAATGTCGCCGACCGTACCGCCGATTTCAACGACGGCCACGTCGGGCTTGCCGTCAAAGGTGCTGGCGGCGCCGCGCTGGATGAACTCCTGAATTTCGTTCGTGATGTGCGGGATCACCTGAACGGTCTTGCCGAGGTATTCGCCGCGACGTTCCTTGCGAAGCACGCTCTCGTAGATCTGACCCGACGTGAAGTTGTTGGGCTTGTGCATCTTCGTGGAGATGAAGCGTTCGTAGTGACCGAGGTCGAGGTCGGTTTCCGCCCCGTCTTCCGTCACAAAAACTTCACCGTGCTGGAAAGGCGACATCGTGCCCGGGTCGACGTTGATATACGGATCGAGCTTGATCATGGTCACCTTCAGACCACGAGATTCCAGAATAGCCGCTAACGAAGCGGCGGCGATGCCCTTGCCGAGAGAAGAGACAACGCCGCCGGTCACAAATACGTACTTGGTCATGAAGAAGAGCCCCACGCAAGGAGGTACAGGAAAAAATTAAAGCCGAGATTATACCTGAAGTTCGGCATACCGCCCGAAAAACGTCTCCGCTTCCGCGCCGCCTCCGAATCAGGCCGATTATTCATTGTACGAGAATTCTCCCGACGCCGACACGACTTTTTGCCGGGACTCCCGAAGGGCTTCCCCGCCCGGCCTACGCGTACGGAGGAAGCCCTCGGGCTCAGAGAAGCTTCTCCGCATCGAGCACGGGCGCCGCAGGCGCGGCCCTCGGATCGTCGAAGTCCGCGCGGCAGGCGGCCTCGAACTCCGCATAGCGGCAGACCTCGCACTCTTCGTCGCTGCCGCGAAAGTCCCACTCGGGCTGCACGGTGACGTGGTCGATCTGGAACTCCTCATGAAGCTGCCTGCGCAACACGTCGAGGATCTTGGGCCAGCACTCGGGGCTTTCGATGTGCACGTGGCACTGGATGGCGCCGTGACCTGGGCTCATCGTCCAGACGTGCAGGTCGTGCACGCGGTTGACGCCTGGGATAGCCTCGATCGTGCGACCGACGCTGAAATAGTTGACGCCTTCAGGCACGCTGTCAAGAAGAACGCGCGTCGAGTCGCGGAGGATCTCCCAGGTTGCATGCAGAAGCAGGCAGCAGACGACGAGCGAGAGAATCGGGTCGGCAATCGTCGGACCGCCGAAGTAGATGACGGCGCCCGCGACGATGGCCGCCACGGAGCCGAGCAGGTCGCCCATCACGTGCAGAAGCGCCGCGCGCGTGTTCATATTCTTGCGGTCTCGGGAGAGGGACCAGGCAACGAGAATGTTGATCACCAGACCCACAGCCGCGATCGCCATGACGGAAAGGCCGGAGACGGGTTCGGGCGTCATGATGCGCGAGACGGCCTCGAAGAAGATCCATCCCACGACGCAGAGCATCACGAGACCGTTAATGAAGGCGGCAAGCACCTCGACGCGGCCGTGACCAAAGGAGTGGTCGTCGTCCGCCCCCTTCTGGGCGATCTTGTTGGCAACTAACGCGAAAAGCAGGCTCGCCGAGTCGGTCACCATGTGCCCGGCGTCGCCGATCAGGGCAAGAGAATTGCCCCAGAGGCCGCCCACAAGCTCGATGACGGAGAAGCTGAGCGTGAGCGCAACCGCGAAGCCCAGCACGCTCGTCTTCGTCTTTTCGGCCGCATGAAGCCAGTGGCTGTCTCCTCGGCCGTGACTCGAGAACTCGGAGTTGGGCTCGGGCTTTTGAAAAACGTCGTCGAAATGCTTCTGTTCGGACATGATGAATGGTGCCGTTGTTGACCTCTGCTGCGCGCAGACAAGCGCAAGGCCCGGACATCCTCAGGGCTGTCCGGGCCTTTGTTCTGATTTGAGACGGATTATAAAGCCTCCGCCTCCGTCAGGCATGCCCTCGGGCGGCGACAGGACTTACTTGCCGGTGAGCATCGCCACCGAGCCGCTGCCTGCGAGAAGCCCCGCGCTGGCGTAGATGCCGAGCTTGGCGCGCGTGTCCGTGATGTCGAGGTTGCGCATCGTGAGCTGACCGATGCGGTCGACGGCGGTGAACATCGAGTCGCCCTTCTCCATCGTGAGGCGGGACGGTTCGTACGTCAGGTTCGGGCTCTTGGTGGAGACGATCGTGTAGTCATTGCCGCGGCGCAGCTCGATCGTCACTTCGCCGGTGACGGCACGGGCGACCCAGCGCATAGCGCTTTCGCGGATCATCAGCGCCTGGCTGTCGAACCAGCGGCCCTGATAGAGGTAGCGGCCGAGCTTGATGCCGTTGATGCGGTATTCGGCGATCGTATCCTCATTGTGAATGCCGGTGACGAGGCGTTCGTAGGCAAGGAAGAGAAGCGCCATGCCCGGAGCTTCATAGATGCCGCGGGACTTGGCCTCGATGATGCGGTTCTCGATCTGGTCGGACATGCCGAGACCGTGACGGCCGCCGATGCGGTTGGCCTCTTCCATGAGAGCGACGGGATTCGAGAACTTCTGCCCATTGATGGCGACGGGAACGCCTTCGTTGAATTCAACCGTGACCGTTTCAGGCTTGACTTCAACGTCGTCGCGCCAGAAGGCGACGCCCATGATCGGCTCAACGATCTTCATGTTGGAGTCGAGGCTTTCCAGGTCTTTGGCCTCATGCGTGGCGCCGAGCATGTTCGAGTCGGTCGAGTAGGCCTTCTCGGCGCTCATGCGGTAGTTGAAGCCCTCCTTCTGAAGGAAGGCAGACATTTCGGCGCGGCCGCCGAGCTCGCTGATGAACTGCACGTCGAGCCAAGGCTTGTAGATCTTGAGGTTCGGGTTGGCAAGAAGACCGTAGCGGTAGAAGCGCTCGATGTCGTTGCCCTTGTACGTGGATCCGTCACCCCAGACGTTGACGCCGTCCTCACGCATGGCGGCGACGAGCATCGTGCCCGTCACGGCGCGGCCGAGCGGAGTGGTGTTGAAGTAAAGCTGGCCTGCCGTCGAGATGTGGAAGGCGCCGGACTGAATGGCGGCGATGCCTTCGTTCACGAGCTGTTCGCGGCAGTCGATCAGGCGGGCGTTTTCGGCGCCGTACTCCATGGCGCGACGCGGAATGGCTTCATAGTCAGTTTCGTCGGGCTGGCCGAGGTTGGCCGTGTAGGCGTAAGGCAGAGCGCCCTTGTTCTTCATCCAGCGAAGAGCAGCGCTCGTATCGAGGCCGCCGGAAAAGGCAATGCCGACTTTCTGGCCGACGGGAACGCTTTGAAGGATCGTTTCAGACATGTTTTGAGTTTCTTGTGAGTTCGTGTTGTTGTTTACCCAGCAACCTGGGGCCTGTGGCGATGATTATCCGCTCTCTCAGCCCCGCCTGCCGCCTCCGAACGCCACTATGTGAAACTTTTTGAAGAGTCCTCAAACAGCTTGAGGAGTTGTACCTAGACGGTCTGAGAACGACAGACAAATGGTCGACATATGACCGCATTTGTCCGCCTTAGCAACAAAAAACACCTGCAGCATGCAAGTCGGCACGCAGAATTGCATTTCTCCGACGGACTTTGCATAATGGCCCATTCTCCGAAAGCCTTCCTGCTGACATTCCACCTCCTCGTCAGAAAATCGCATTACCAACACAAAATGAATTTTCTCAAGCTCGAAGCCTATCCGTTGCTTGCCCGCATCAGGCAACTGCTGCCTGTTCTGGGACAGTGCCTGATGTACTTTATCGCCGCCGTTTTTCTGCTCGTCGCCTCAAATGCAGCACTGACGGGTTCTCTCCATGGTCTGCTCGGCAAGGCTTCTCACACGGCTCTAGGAGCCGTCCCTCTCGCCGCCTTTCTTTACCTCTATAGAAATAACCACCGCGATCTGGCCCTTGGCTTTGTTCTTTGGCTTATCCTCAGCATCCCTCCGATTACAACTGCCTTTCTCGAAACAAAGCCTCTCTCAACCCTTGACATTGCTGAGAACAATGTCTGGGCCATGACTCAAGCCGTCCTCCTCATTGCGGGAACTGGGTTGACGGGCCTGATCCGACATCGTGCCGTCAGATTTTCCGCTGCCGCCCTCATGACCTGCTGCTGGATTCTCGCCTTCCTGCCAATCGCGAGCTTTCTGGTCTACCTGATCGGCTTTGACGCACTTCTGACTCCGGACATCGTGCTCGCGCTTGCTCAGACCCATCCGAATGAAGCTTGGGAATACCTGACCTTTATGGGACCGTTCATGATGGGCGTTGTTGCGCTTGCGTGCCTTACACTCCTTGCCCTGTCCGTAGCAGCCTTCAAAAAAGGAATGCACTCCCGCTCCCTGCCCCAGACGACCGCCTTCAGGATTGCCGTTTTGACAACTTGCTGTCTGGCGGCCATCTCCAGTTTCAAAAGTGCCAACAACGTATCGCTTTACGCGTTTTATAACGCCTACATCCACATCAGGGAAACAGGTCGCTTCGAAGAAGGATATGAACAACGCAAGGCGATTCTTGAAGAACTGGCCAAAGCCGGTCAGAAAGGTCGAAGCGGTCTATTCGTATTCGTGATCGGCGAGTCGCATACCCGTGACCGCATGACGGCATACGGCCCTCAGGAACACGAAACGACTCCCTGGCTGAAGGACATGCGTTCCGACAGAAACTTCATTCTGTTCGACAAGGCGTATACGTCGTATGTCGCAACCGTGTCAGCGCTCACCTATGCACTCACGGCCAAAAACCAATACAACGACATCAGCTATGACGACAGTCCTTCCATCGTCGAGGTCGTCAGGGCCTCCGGCTATGAAACGTATTGGCTGAGCAATCAGAGCAAAATCTCGCCTTGGTCCACACCCATATCGATCATTTCAAGCAACGCGGATCATCACGTCTGGCTTGGGGAAACTTATGACGGAGAACTCCTCAAGCATCTTCCCACCCAAGACGGGAAGCCTACTGTGATCTTCATCCATCTCGTTGGCAGTCATACCGACTACCCCAATCGTTACCCCCCGGAATACAAGTTCTGGGACGAGCAGGACAGGACGAATGCCTACGACAATTCCCTCAGGTACAACGACTGGGTGCTTTCCCAACTTTATGAGGCTTTCAAGGCACGTCCCGACTTTCAGGTCATGATTTATATGGCCGACCACGGAGAGAATCCAAAGCTCGGACACAGGCCGGCTCATTTCACTTGGGACATGGCCAGAATTCCCCTGTGGTTTGCCATGTCGGACGATTTCGTGAAAAAGCACCCTCAGACCGTCGCCGCGCTCAAGGAAAACGCAGTGAAACCGTTTACGAACGACATGATGTTCGACTCGCTCTGCGGCGTCTTCGGTCTCAAGGAATGGCCGTTTTACAACCCCAAAAACGACATTTCCTCTTTTACATACGACCGCCCTGTCTCGGAGCTTCGCACCATGTACGGAGATATTCGCATCGACAGCGATCCAAACCTCTAAAGTCGATTTCGACTCACAAGCCATGTCGGCAACCTCCAAAGGCTGCCGACATGGCTTTCTTCCCTCCACGTTCCTTTCACACTGCCGCTTATCGACGACATCTCCGTCCTTTCGCCTACACAAGAGGCAAAACCAATATTCCGTTACAAACAGTCCAGAGTGACACTCTTACTTTTTTCCATAGGGGTTTTCCTATTTTTCAATCTTTCTAGTCCAAGATCAAACGCAATGCACTGTTGATTGCTTGACCTCAATCAATCCGTATAGACTGAACGAGTTACCTGAAGGTACTGCGGTTTCAGGACCATGAAAACGAACTGCAGGGTACGCCTGACGGCCAGTCCGCCACTTTTCAAGCGGCGGACACTCAAACAACAGGAGCGCCATTCAACTGACGCGCTCCAAACTAGAGGAGCAAACAACCATGTCCATGAAGCAGACCCTGATCGGCCTCGGCCTCGTCGCCGCCTCCGGCGCCGCCCTCGCCCTTCCGAACATCGCCGTTCTCGCTACCGGCGGCACAATCGCCGGTGCCGGCGCCTCCGCTACGGGCACTGCCTATCAGGCCGGCAAGGTGAGCGTCAACCATCTCGTTGCCGCCGTTCCGGAACTTGCCAACATCGCCAACGTGACCCCGAAGCAGGTCGCCCAGATCGGCTCTCAGGACATGTCCGACGAAGTCTGGCTCAAGCTCGCCCAGACGATCAACGCCGACTGCAAGAAGTATGACGGCTTCGTCATCACGCACGGCACGGACACGATGGAAGAAACCGCCTACTTCCTGAACCTCACGCTCAAGTGCGACAAGCCCGTCGCCATGGTCGGCGCCATGCTGCCGTCCACGGGCCTCGGTGCTGACGGCCCGCGCAACCTCTACAACGCCGTTCTGACCGCCGCCACGCCTGAAACCGCCAAGCAGGGCGTCGTGGTCGCCATGGACAACATCGTCGTCGGCGCTCGTGAAGTCATCAAGACCAACACGGTTCAGCCCGAAACGTTCCAGGCCGCCAACTTCGGCAAGGTCGGCACGATCTTCAACAACAAGGTGACGTACTCCACGCTCCCGGTTCGTGCTCACACGACCGCCACGCCGTTCGACGTCACGGGTCTGAAGGAACTCCCGAAGGTCGGCATCGTCTACAACCACGCCGGCGTGGAAGGCCTCCAGGCTGAAGCGCTCGTCAAGGCCGGCTACAAGGGCATCGTGAACGCCGGCGTCGGCAACGGCAACATCCACAAGTCCATCTGGCCGGTTCTTGAACAGGCCACGAAGAACGGTGCCGTCGTTGTTCGCTCCTCCCGCGTTCCGACGGGCGCCACCACGAAGGACGCTGAAGTGGACGACAAGGCCCAGCACTGGGTCTCCTCCGGCGAACTGAATCCGCAGAAGGCCCGCGTCCTCCTGCAGCTCGCCCTGACGAAGACCTCCGACTGGAAGGAAGTCCAGAAGTACTTCGACCTCTACTAATCGAAGTCTCCGCCTGCGCTTCACATGATTGCTGAAGCGCATGACTCAAGTCTTGAAAAAGCCCTGATCCGAAAGGTTCAGGGCTTTTTTCATCACAGCGGCGGCACGGCCGCAGCCAAGGCAGCTGTTGAACAAATACAGGGACTCTCCAGAAACGGCAATGGCCCGTTCACATTGAACGAGCCACTTCGTTTTGACGTCAAGATGTGCCTGGTGCGGCCACCGTGCGACGCGAATGCCTGCGAGAGTATGCGAGAAGGCGAATTGCAGTAGATCTGCAGTCTGGGATCGTACATCATGTCGAGCCGGACTTGCAAGGTCAGCCCCCGCAGGTTCAACGCCCGCAGGGGCTTTTCAGCGACAGTCAGTTTGAAATTGACCGTCACTTTAAAGTTGACCGTCAGTTTGAAAGTGACGTCTGCACACGCCTACCTACCAGCCACCTACCTGCTACTCATCTTTACAACGACGTCCTTGTCTATCGCAATTCGCTGAGAAAAGTCTGCCCATCGCTCAAGTAGGACGCCACCTAGGGCGCCGCTAAACATCGTTGCTGTAGAGAGAACTTCGTCGTTTCAAGCCCCTGTTAGGCGCCACCTCCAAAATGCTCGATTTCGTCTAAGTTCGTCTAAATTCTCGTCTAAGTTCGTCTACGACTTCGTCACTGGCTGACGATCTTCACGACTGCATCTTTGTCTATCGCAGTCCGCTCAGAAAGCTCGACACCTCTTCGAACCAACTCCGTGCCTCTTTCGAGTAAGTCTGCGCATCGGGCAAGCTGCTCTCGCTCAGACTTGCAGGCAACTGCGGAGTTTGCGGACAATCTACGCTTGGCGGCTGCGGCTTCACCGCGCACCCGGTCAATGTCACCGTTAAGAGCGTCGACGAGAGACAAAGCCTCATCACGCGCCTGCCACGCCTCCACCAAAGATTGATATTGCACCCGTTCTTTCTCACGATACTTCGCCTCCAACGCCTGTGCGCGAGTCGCATAATCCTCGCGCAAGGCGGCAATGTCCGCACCGTAAAGCGCGGCAGAGTACCGATACCCAGCCGCGAATGCGACGCATAATGCAAGGGCGGTAGCACAAACCTTCAGCTTCATCGCACATCTCCTACGCAAGTCGCGTACTCTTTCTCACGACGAGCTACGAGACCAGGCACCCGGCGACCGCCAGCGTAGACCCATCGCTTGATCTCTTCGCACGCACCCGAGTAGTCCTGAGCATTTAGCTTGATGACGAGCGTTGATCGACAGAAGGCATCTGTGCCGATATTGAAAGCGAGAGACGTATATGCATCCAGCTCGCCTTGCGACAACGGCACGCGCACGCATCTGGCGATGGCGAACTCCGCAACAGTCACGTCACGACGCAAGCGCTCTAGCGCCTGCGGTACTGTGATCGCGTCGCCCATCTTCACGCCCTGCGTCGATCCAAAGCCAATAGTCGGCACATCTCCTTCAATAGGGATGTACGCCTTGTCGCTGAAGCCCTCATATCCCGCGATGGAAAGGAGTCCTGCCGCAGAAAGCGACAGGGCTCCGACCGCGAGTCTCTTTTTAAGACTCACCCTTCCCCTCCTTTGCCTTTTCAGCCTTCGCCAGCACACGGATCATCTCTCCGCGATCATCGCGCTTCGAGACCGGGACAACGGTCTGGCTTCGCTTTGGACGCGCCAGTCTGTAGAGATACAGGATCGTATCAATCGTCTTCGGGAGACAGCCGACGATCATGAAAAACAGGTACAAGCAAGTCAGGACGCTTACCCACGTCTCGACTGGAAAGCCGTATACAGTAAGTCCAGTTACAGCCACACCAGGCGAAGCCTTGACCGCTCCTGACGCAGTTCCTGATGTGAGCGTCGCGGCAAAGCGCTTCAGCGGCGTCGTCGGCTCATCACACATCTAGTCCTCCCGATTGAAAAACGGATTGCACATTCCCGTCCACTGGGCATAATCTTCAGTCTCTGTCTTGTTTGCCCAGAGCTTCCAGCCAAAGTTCCCTCGGATGCAACGCTTCGGGAAAAGCCCCCACGGCCATGCCCACACGAAGTACCACTGGAAGCCGATCAGCTTCCCGTTGCGATACAGGTGATGCCAGTTCACACCTGGGCGGTAAGGCTTGCGACCAACATCAGCGTCACCAGTGAACTTGATGACGTCGGTCGACCAACACTTGATGCCAACGACCTCGCGATCAAATCCGTAGCAGGTATTGCGCCAGAACCACTTGGTCCGACGGACATAGGTCGCCCACTTTCCCGTGCCGGGATTACGCTCCCAATGCCCGGCGTCGCCGTCGGCATCGTTGTCGTCGGTCATAAACCAGTCGAGCCACTTCGGAAGACGCTTCGTTTCCTCGTCAACAAAAAAGGGCAAGACCCAACAAAGAGCCTTGCCCAAAACCGTCATCGGGATCGAAAGACACCCGCATAAAATCCACTTGATAAAGACCATGCCCCCTCCTATGCGAACGGTGTCGTCTGATTGCCTAGCTTTGCGAGGGCATTGGCAATCATCGCCTCGTTCGAGATGATGGTCTGAAGCGACTGCTCTAGAGAAGCCATTCGGCTTTCAAATTCGTCATTGCCTCCTATCTGCTCTTTGAGAGATTTGATTTCCTGTGCGATTCGCTCAACGGCAAGCTTTACCTCGTCAGCCAGCGGCCCCGGCGTGCTACGTGCCGCCGCAAGGTAAGCGGCGGCAGCGTTGAGCAGATCGCTGTCTTTTTCAAAAGATGCGTCTGCCATAGTTCACCTCTTAGGCCAAAGCGGCTTCAAAGGCGGCGACGAAGTCCTGCTTCGTACCCATGTCGGCCTTGATCGTCGTTATGTCGCCGGCATTCTTCTGAATGGCCGTCGTATTCGTCTGGACCTGGCCATCAAGAGAGGAAAGCTTCGTGGTGTGCTCGCCAACGGTCGCCTCAAGCGTCGTGATCTTGCCCGCGTTTTCAGTCGCCTTTGCCTGAGCGGCTTCGGCAGTCGTCTTCACGGGGTTGACGGCTTCGCTGATCTGCGTCGCCACTTCGCTCTTCTTGGCATAGTCAGTCAAGTCGGTCTTTGCACCGATCTGAGCGAACTCACCAAAAGCGCCTTCGGCCGCAGTACGAGCAAAGAGCTTGTACTCAGAGCCCTGGACACCTCCGACCATCTGCACGGTTGCCGCACCAGCCTTCGTAACGGTCACGAAGACGGGCTCGGCCGTAAAGTCAGACGGCAAGCCCGTCGCACCAGTGACGACGTAAGAGCCTTCTTCGGTCAGCGTGTCAAGAGCAACGCCGCTCTTTTCAACTGCGGCACTCAAAGCGCCGATGTTCGCACGAGCCTGCTTCTTCTGATCGTCATTCAGAGCCTGAGCTTTGTCGAACTGAACGTGACCCTTCGCAATCTGCTGGAGGGCGGTGATCGCGTCCTTGTTCGTGACGAGAGCGTCAGCGAGTTCCTTCAGGGTGTCGTAGGCTTCGCCAGCGCCACCGAGAAGATCGTTCTTCACAGACTGCTTTGCAGCAGTGATCTGGGAGTCGACCTTCTGAGACGAATAGGTCTTCGTAGCAGAAGCCTGAGCGTCGTCGATTTCGACCTTCTTAGCGACTTCGCTCTGAAGGTTGGTGATGGCACCTTCGTTGGCAGCGACGCGCTGGGTCAGCGCTTCGGCGGCCGTGTTGCTGGTAGCGATTTCGCCGCGGACCTTCTTAATTTCCTGGCCAGTACGGGCGGCAAATTCGGAAACACGGGATTCAAGAGACTTGCTGATTTCAGCCATTTTCAATTACTCCAAAATGGATTTTTTACTTTTCAAAACTATCAAGTTCCGATTCAAAGATCTTCACAAAGTCGACAGGAGAACCAATTCGTTCCTGTACTTTTTGCGAGGACCAAACGGAAGTCGCGGACAAATCTTCGTCATCGATCTGAACGCCAACGTTGCCAACTACTTCACCAACGGTGAAAGTCGACTCAGTGACGGCAGTGATTAAAAAGAGTTGTCCGCGATCATTTGCAACCTGATCTCCGGGCTGGGCACCCTTTTCAGGTCGCAGATTTTCAAGCGCCTTCGTTTCGAAAGCGCCGAGGGATGCACAGGTGCGAGTTGAGTAGCCAAGCGCGCCAGTCTCGCCCGGCGGTCCTTGTAAGCCCGGAACACTCACACGCACGATGCGTCGCCCGACGTCAGTGGGTATCGCGGGCGGATAGCACCCCGGGTACCCCAACGGCGGAATTACGCATTCGCCACAGGCCATTGCGTTACCTCCTTACATACGTGAACTCGGCCGCTTAGAACGCGCGAAACTTCCCCGCCCGCTGACACAAGCTCGAGGTCATAGACGTATCGCCCGGCAGAGAGCGATTCGGTGATCTCGTGTGACCAGAAGAGCGTGAGCGTTCCCTTCTCGATCGAGATGCGCCCGTTCTCGGTGGTGAGCCGATCAACCACCCTTTTGCTTGATGCTGACAAGCGAATCTCCATGCGGGCCGTGTAGCCGGTCAGGTCAAGCTCAGAGAAATCATCGATGAAGGCAATCGGAACCCGAACGTCCGATCCTTGATCGACATGAATATCGAGGGCCGTTGCCATACCGTCTCCTTATCGTTCTGCGACGATCACAGGAAGATCAGGCCACACGACATCGAAGGGAAAACCTTCCTGCTGCGGAACGTCTCGCAAAGCCTGTCGATAAACCTTGACCGCCTCCAAATCCTCGGCACTGATCGGGTAGTCAGAGGCAAGAAGGTAGTCAGTCTCAGAGATCAGGCTGTCACGCTTTGCGCGAACGGACTTCTCAGCATCTTCCCGCTTCTCGGCTTCAGTCTTTTCAGGAATCTTCTCGACGCTCCACGATAGGTCCTCGCCGCGCTTTTCTCGGTATCCCTCTTCTTGGGCGAACCTGCGGATCAGTTCGCGCATTTCCTCGTCATGCGGCGTGATCGTCGTGTGAGAGATCACGACGCCCACGCACTCAGCAGCGCAGGTTGGCTTTGCTTCCGACTTCCACGACTCGCCGTCGAAGCGGTAGAAAACCTTGTCGTCCGGCTTTGCATCGCCCCAGGGGGGCAGCAAGGTTGCGGACGGCGGCATGAGCGCTTCGCCGTCAATCACTTGGACGGAAAGCTCGTGCTCGAAGTACCCGGCGTCATCAAAGCGATACGCCGTCTTGAAATCGGAGGTCATGTGACTACTCTCTCCTCTAAAAAAATCGCGGCATTGAAGCCGCGTGAAAAAAGGTATTCAATCGCCGACGGCAACGGACTGACTTTGCGAGTCATGCCGTCAGGGCGAAAGATCTGGTATCTGCGCACGTCGTGCTCAGGCCGTGTCGCAGACAAAAAGCTCGGCGAGTACCCAGACATGAATCTCGCGCAAGCACGACAAAAAGCCCGACGCCTCCGAAAAGAGGTCGGGCTCGAACCGCCGCGCGGGTACTGCCTGCGTGACGCTTTTCGTCTTTGGTGCAGGCTCAAGAAGCCGCAGATCGTGAGCTACCAAGATGAGCGCCGCAGACTCGAGCGCTACATCGTGAAACCGTTGGGCGGGCGTCAGCTCGACGAGATCACTGCACCCCTTGTCATCAGGGCCGTCATGCCGCTCGAGCAGGCAGGGAAGCGTGCGACGCTCAAGCGCGTGCTCATGCGCCTGCGAGAAGTGCTTGATTTGGCCGTCTGCGCCGGCTACATCGAGCACAATCCGCTCGCCAGAGTCTCGAGAGTCTTCGCCCCGCCCACCGTGACGCCGATGCCAGCCGTCGGGTGGAAAGATCTGCCCGAGGTGATGCGTGTCATGGCGGACGCGCCCGAGCGGATGCAAATACTTTTTCTCTTCTCGCTCTGCTCGATGCTCCGTCCGGGCGAGAACGCCAAGCTCGAGAAGTCATGGATCCACGACGACGTGATCGAGATCCCCGCCGAGCACATGAAAAAGCGCAAGCCCTTTCGCTTGCCACTGACTGGCTTCATGCGGGAGCTCCTCGAGCGCGAAGCGGCGCTTTCTCCGCATCCTCGCTGCGCCTTCGTCTTCGCAGCCCGCGTGACTGGAAGGCACATCAGCGCTCAGACCTTAGCGAAACATCTGCACAGCACGTCGCTCAGAGGACACCTCGTCGCGCACGGTCTGCGCTCGATCGCTCGATCGTGGCTTGCAGACGAGGCCGTCCCTTTCGACGTCGCCGAGATGTGCCTAAGCCACGACATCGGAACGCAGGTGAGTCGAGCCTATCAGCGCTCAGACTTTTTCGACGCCAGACGCTCAGTCATGGATCGTTGGAGTGAGCACGTCCGCGCTTGTGCTGAAAGTGCCGGCATGATCGCCTGGAAGTAGCTACTCACGCGGGTTTCGTCGAGTTGCAGATGAAGCCCGCTCATGTGCCAGGCACGTCTTTGGGATCGCTCTATGACATGCAAATCCGAGTCCCGAACATAACGGGTACAGTCACTGCGTCATGGGTAGGAGGCACTGGAGCCTTCAAGGATGCCGGAAATGGTAATTGCTCCGACGGAGAACTCAATGGACCCGCCAAAATAGACTTTTCGGCATCTCGCGCAAGCAACTTGTATGGCTCGTCTTCAACTGTGCAGCCCGCTTCAATCCGGTCACTCCATTAGATGTCATACTACCTTTCGCCACCCCTTCAACTTTTCATGGAGTGGCAAAACATGCGATATTCGCAGGAGTTCAAAGACAACGTCGTAGCGCGCCTGCTGAGCAAGGAGCTCAGCATCTCTGAAGCCGTGGAGCGGTACTCGATCGGCAAATCAACGATCTCGTACTGGCTCAAAATTGCAAGAGAGCAAGCAGTCTGCGGCACGCTGCCCAACAAAGGAAATCCCAAAGCAAGAAGTGCCGAAGCACAATCGATCGGCGCAAAGCAGGTGCTGAAGCTTCATGAAATTTGCCCGCTGGCAAAAGCGTGCCTGCGGGCAATTCGTCGCTGCCGGCGGCAATCGAAAAACTACCGGCTCAGCGTCACTGGGACTTCTTTAGAGAAGCTTTTGAAAATCGCGATCGAGCTTCTTGAGCGACTTGTCGATATGTTCGCGCTTTTCCTGAACCCATTCGCGCTGACCGGCAATCGATTTGTCCATTGCCTTGACAGCCTTTGCAAGTTCCTTGGGCTGCGGACCACCTGCAGTCTTGCGGTTTGCCACAATGGCTCGAGGATCGAGAGTTTTCTTGAAGAGCTCTTCGCTCATCGGACACTGTGCCGGTCCCTGCGGATATTCCTTGGCAATCACTTCAGCATAGATGCGCTGCATTTGAGCGTAAGGGAAGTCAAGAGGCTGGATGTTGTTGGCGCGCGCATAAGAAACCATGCCGCTGGCAACATGGTGTCCAACACGGAATGGAAGCTTGTATTCGCGCATGAGCACGTCGGCCACTTCCTGACTTGCCGTCCAGTCATTGTTGAGCTCTTCGAGCGCGCGCTCCGGATTGATCTTGAGAGCCTTCAGGACGCGCTCGAACTTATCGAGCATCTCGATGGCTGCCTGAGCCATCTTGTTGTTGTCTGCAACGCTCTTATTGTCAGACATGCCAGGCTGAATATTGTGCGCAAGCCACACGGTAGACTGAGCCTGCGCAATGGCCTTGCTGGCAGCCTTGCGCGTGTTCACCATAATGCCGGGATTGCGCTTTTGCGGCATGGCTGAAGAAACGTATGTGTTTTCGCCTCCCTCAACAAGGAGAATCCAGGGACGCGGCTGAGCATACTGCACGAAGACATCTTCAATGAAGGAACCGACTCGCACTGCCATCCCGGTAATGATGCCGGCCAGCTCGATCGGTTCATCGACAGACTTCATCTGGCTCGCATCATATGCGTTGGGAACAGGGCCGTTAAAGCCCAAATACTTGGCCATGCGCTCACGATTAAGCGGCCAGCTCGTGCCATTGAGAACGGTGGTTCCCATCGAACACCAGTTGAGCCTTTCGTAGAAATCCCTGAGCTGCTGCTGGGTACGTTCAAACGAAGCCTGATACCCCATGAGGTAGTGCGCGTAGCTGTTGGGCTGAGCGGCTACTCCGTTGGTGTAGTTGGGCACAATCGTCGTCTGGTTTTTGCGAGCAATGTCGTTGATGACACTCATCACTTCTGCCAGCTTCTCGGAAAGAGCAAGCACATTGTCGCGCATGATGGCAGAGCGATACGTTGCGTGCATGTCCTGGCTGGAACGGCCGATATGCAGCATGGTGACGTCCATGCCGGCTTCCTTAATGAGGAAGGGCTCAAATTTGATGACTTCCTTCGGGCGCGGACCGCCTTGCTTATTGCCGTTTGCAATCACGGTCTGCAGACCATGCGCAACCTTTTTGACAACAGCCTTGTCGAGCAGCTTCTCATCGGTGTTGATGACGGTCGTGGCTTTGTTCATTTCGCCAAGCCAGAAAAATTCATCGCGTACCGTATCTGAGGCCCACAGAGCGGACGCGCAGGCAGCGGCCAAAAGGCCAAGAGCAAATTTCTTCATAACTTGTTTTCTCTCTCCAAAATGATGGCATCTGTCTGTACAGCAACCCGAACAATGCCAGTCGCCGCGGACATTATGGAGCACTTTGCGCGCATTGAGACAATTTTTCAATGCATAAAGCGCAAAACGATTTTTCGATTAACGCAAAATACGAAGCAAGTGAAACATTTGTTGATCGTAGGCCCCAGCATTGTCGCCTGTCATGCGGCAAACAATTGCGTCATCGCGGCGCGAATGCACGGCTGCAGCTGTTCAAGAACGGCATTTTCAATGCTTAATCGCAGTGCAAGTCCGCACGCATGCGCACCTCGAAGCTTCTGGGCAAAAGATCCGCACCCAACGGCCACGAAGAAATTGCTCATAAACAAGTCCTTAAGCGGACTAACGGTTTTCCTTCTTACGGATTCCGAAAAAACGGCACAGCCGCACGGCCATTTTGCGTGCGGCTTCACATGCTCTCGAAGACTTGTCTAGAACCGCTCGGGATCCTGCGAGGCAGTCGGCATTACCCCACGGACGCTGCAGAACTGGCGGCATGCACCGGATGGTGATGGCCGGCTAGACCGCAGCAACTTTACGAGCCCGCGGCAAATCCCTGAGGACCTGCGTGAGCAGATCGTAGATCGCTTCTGCAAAGCCGATGTGCGGGATCTTAGTCTGACGCAGGCCTTCTACAAGCTGCGCGATGAAAACAAGGAGTACTGGTGCTCTCTCTCAACGCTTTACCGTCTCTTCAGGGCACGGGGATTGAACGCACGCCGTGCGCCTACCCGGGAAGCCCGCCGGCGCAGCAAGCCGACTGCCTACAGCGCACAGAAGCCAAACGAGGTGTGGACCTGGGACATCACCTATCTGCGCTCGAGCAAGTACACGGGCTGGTTCTACTACGCGTATGTCATTGTCGACGTCTACAGCCGCATGGTTGTGAGCGCCAGGGTATTCGAGGCTGATAATGCCGACTTCGCCGCGCGCTTTCTCGGGGATGCCTTCAGGCGATACGGAATCAAGCCCGGACAGCTTGTCGTGCACTCAGACAATGGTGCGAGCATGAAGGCCGCTCCCACTTTGGCTTTGCTTGAGAAGAACGGAATTACCTTCTCGCACAGTCGTCCGCGAGTCAGCAACGACAATCCGTATTCGGAGTCCTTCTTCCGTACGCTCAAGTACAGCGGCGATTACCTGTACCCCCGTGACGGCTTCGACAATGCTGAGGAAGCTGAGCAATGGGTGCAGGGCTTTGTAGACCACTACAACGAGCACCACAGACACCGCGGCATCCGCATGGTAACGCCGGGGCAGCGCTATCGCGGCGAGGACGTGGAGGTGCTGCGCCGACGCAGGGAGACGATGCTGGAGGCTCGCAGACGCCATCCGGAGCGCTGGATCACCGGGAGAGTGCTGAACTGTACGCCGATCAAAGAGGTGTGGCTTAACCCCGAAAATGGGCAGTTGGAGGAAAAGCATGCCAAGGCAGCTTGAACAAACGCCCCGCAGCTGCTGCAACAAGGCGTTCGGCGGTTTTCCGCGGGCCTCAGGCTCGGACTCCTCCTGCCTGAGGAGGCTCATTCTACCGGCCTGACGACCTCTCCGCGCGAACGGTGCTGCGCAGCTGCATCAAAGGTTTTCTACGGGCCAAAAAACTCGGTTCATCTCGGAAGTCCGTGGAACGCGGCCTTGACTTTTAAGAAAAAGTCTGGT
>OGDS01000280.1_pt1 | contig 56370 bp, 85 predicted proteins | sample 1570351 | NCBI WGS metagenome assembly OGDS01 (sample SAMEA2581974, study PRJEB24529) | metagenome | biome: Human gut stool | place: China | collected 2011
TTTTGAGGAGGCCGGCGATATGGGAGGGGGTGTAGTTTTTTCGACCCCTCCCCGGGGTGGTCAGGCTTCAGAATATTCTCTTGAAACCTTTCTATAACGATTCGTGAGATCAAGTCGAATGATGTCATCGATCGCTTGGCTCGTGATGAGCTCAATGTCACTGTCGCTCATGTCATCTGATACACGTGCAATGCGTGCTAGCAGCTCACGCGAGTAATAGCCATGCGATACGTCCCATGTATACCATTCATCTGGCTGTTCGAACGGGTTGAATGGATTGTCAACCGTTGTGATCATACTTTCTCTCATGCTTTGTCACCTGCCTTCACCTTTACACTGCTATTATTGGTCAGCGTAGATACCGACACGCCTACTCTATCAGCTACTTCAGCCAATGTGAAGCCATTGGATAGCAGTGTGTTGGCTAGGCTAATCTTGCTTGGAGTCATTCCAGCTTTAGCCTTAGGCATGGCTAGCTCCTTGACTCTGTCTTCATCTGCGTTCTGTAGAATCTCTTCAAGTGTAGTCTTAGATACAGCACCAGCTTGAATGGCTTCCCATTCTTTATCTGTTATCTTAACACGATACTTAGAAGCGCCTACTGCTTCACGAGCCTCTTTAATTTTAAGGCCTTTTAATTTCTTAATTTCTGAATCGGTCATGTCCGGATTAGCCAGTTTTGCAGACTTGACCATAGAAGAAGCAATTAATTGAGCTTGTCTCTCAAGAGGGGCATTCTTTTTAGCTGTGTCAAGCTGTTTTTTTAAAGACTCCACTTCTTCAGAATATTTAGAACGGGCCTCTTTATTTAGGGTGGGTTCTTTTACAGAAATGTATTCTTTACGAGCACGGTTCCCAAGAGCTTTCATGTGATTCGCATAATCGGCATAGACCTCTTCCATTGGAAGACCTTTTCCAAATCCCCCGCTCATTAAAGACCGGGCGTCTTTAGCTTCAAACATCTGGGTCGATGTTGTAGTTGGGGTCACGATTTTGCCAGTCTTTCTTGAGACATAGGGTTCACTCCAAAGAGTGTATTCAGATTTTCCTGTTTCCTTGTTATACTTTAACCGGCCTTTCGCATAAACTTTTTCGCCAGTATCAGGATCAATTTCATAACGGCCAGTAGGATCTCTTTTCTCAACTCGTGTCTGACCGCTTGCTCTTGAAAGAAGCGTAGATACCGAGGTTGAGTATCGCCCGGTTTCAGGATCAGTGTGCCCCATGTATTTTTTCTTAAGAGCTGCTATGCCGTTCTCTTCATATGAGCGTTTATAATCCAGATTATGCTTACCGGTATCGATAATAACCATAGAATGACGAACCGCCCGAGCAATTTCTTCGTCAGTTGCTCCTTTCAATGTCATGTCTGTAATTAGATTCGAAGCCATGCCCATTTCGATATGTTCACGACGAGAACCCTTCTTCCATGCAGATTTCTCTGTGGTCCCAGGGTATTCTAGTTTTGGATCGAAATTTTTCAAATCTTCAAGGGGCTTCTTAGTCTTAATGTTATGTCCCTTGGTTGGGATACATACGACTGTGTCGCCGTCGAAGTCGGCGCCAGACAACTGTTTGGCAACTTTTGGGTGAATACCAACAGCATCGATAGCATTTCCCATTACCCTCTTAGCCTCGGTATTTTTATTATTAACAATTAACCTGGGGATTTCAAACTTACCACCATGCGGGAAACGAATCAGCACGACCTCTTCACCGTTTTCTAGCGTAGGGACGTAGATCTGATTCTCTTTCATTGACGGAAATGGCAATAAAACTTTAGTACCCTGCCTCGGCATTGCAGCGGCTTTAAGATCGACAGCATCTTTGTCACAGGCATCAGCAAACTGTTTTAGCTCGTGTTTCTTAACGATTGGATTAGTGAGCTCCATAATCTCCTGGAACTGACTATCTTTGATGTCCTTGGTAAGCTTTAATTGTTTCTTAGCCAAGTCAACTGGCTGTTTTGCCAACATCTGAGAGGCCAAAGAACGAGACCATTTGTTCCAGTCTCCCTCTTCGTTCATAATGTTCAAAGCACCGCGCTGTCCGCCGGGTTTGATAGATACACCGAAAGGGTTGATTGGATCGTCAGATTGCGGTTTATACACTTTTTCATCAGGCGTTCCTCTCTTTTTGTTTGTATTGTAGACAATATCATATCCTTCTGGAACTGAATCGCTATAGAATGCCATACCCTTCATATAGTATTTTCCATCAACGGCTACACGAACCTGTGCATACGATGACGAGCCCAAGTCGAGGTCTTTTACACCCCGTCTAAGCTCCAATGTACCATCTTTGTCTACGCCGCCATCTTCTGCATAACGAATATAAACACGTTTTCCAGAGATCTGTTCTGGTGCACGAAGTTTCGCATACGTAGAACCGCCGTCAGTGGATGCTACGTCATCAATGTTGTGAATCTTGTCTTTATTCTGGATGACGTATTTCCATTCTGTATCAGGCGGAGCAAGAACAGTTACGGTTGTCTTCTGAGTTCCATTGCCTGATACATTAGCAACCTGAATCTTATGACGTGTATAACCTTTTTCCTCCAACGCTGCAACAGCTGTGTCCAAACGGACTTTAGAAATGCCAAGATGTTTTTCAACACCCACTCCGACGTCGATCATTCCTTTGTTTTTGATCTGGTCCTCAAGCATATCCATGGTTGTTCCAAGCTCATCTTTACGGATGTTTCCTGAATCTTTCAGCCATCCACGAACAGTAGACTCGTTAGTCTCCATTCTTTTAGCAATTGCCACATTGGACATGCCCTTATCTTTCAGCTTCTGCGCGTACATAACGTTGAACTTTTTGATTTCGTTAGCAGCCAACGATTTCTTTGCTCTGAATTGGGTCGAGGATAAGCCCATCGATTCCCAGATCTCACGATCAGTCATACCCTTTTCTTTCAATTCAGCGACGTTCGACATAAAGTCTCTGCTCCGCTGAAAAGGGTTGTCGCCAGATCCCCAAGGATAACGACCTGAGTGCCTAGGCGTTCCGTAATGCTCGATAACATCCGGATCGTCGTCGAGCGCGGAAATATAATTGTCATAGATCGCACACTGGTGCATGATCTCTTCGTCTGTCACGTGTCACCCCTCCTTAAGGATTTATTTTTAATTGTTCAAGAACCGAGTCAAACTTGATAATTTTATTCTCTATATCCATAATCCGCTCAGGAACCGGTTCGTGTATCAAAATATCATCATTCTGATAAATACGCAATTCGGCTTGAACGTCTTTTGGATTTTTGTCGTATTCCAAGCAGAATAAGGCCATGTAAATCTCAAGCTGTTCCATGTGAGCCGGTATAGCACCTGTCTTCAAATCGTGGATCCTTAAGAACCTGGTCTTTTCATTGTAACAGATTGCATCGGCCGTGCCGAAACAGTTATCTGAATAATATAATACAGTTTCTGGGCTCATACGATACTTAAGAGCGTCATTGACATACATGTTTAGTGTTGTATGCGTGTTCTTAAGCGGAACGCCTAGCTCAATTAGCTCTTTAGCCAAATTGTGCTTTCTCGTTCCGATCAGCTTGGCCATAGAATTATGATACCGAGCGATCAGTTGATCTTCGGAATAATTTAGCCAGCTATGCTGTGACGCCCCAAGGTACGCATGAGATCCCTCAAGTTTTGAATGCCTGTTCCATTTCATTGAGAATTACCTCCTTATTCTCTGGGAAAATAAAAGCGGCATATGACATGTCGCTGTACTTTGAAATATAATAGTCTTGATTCGGACGATGTTTGGCTGTTTCTGTTTTTTTGCATTCTAGCATAGCCCAATGTGGACCATACAGAACAATCAGATCTGGAACGCCCTGAATATAATTCGCATCGTTCTTGATTACTTCGCATCCTTTAAATCTTTCCTTTAGCTCTTTAATCAGGTTCGATTGGAATTTTGACTCGACCATTACATTTCACCTCCTTTGCTAAAGATAATAGAGATGGCATATTCTCCCTATCCTCTCCATTATAGGGGTTGTAAAAAGCGCGAAACAAAATACTGCCTATTTCTGTTGCATTCATTGCAAAACAAAAGAGCCCGTGTAAATATCACGAACTCCCTTGCTTTTGTCAATCAAAGATCGGGTAAAGATCTTTCACGTACTCGAATGTGTAACCTTTATGGGATGCTCTCATTCCTTGCAAGCAAAGATAAACACATCCTCGATTGCCATTGATACGATCGGCGGCCTCGTGATATGACGGAAAGATTTCATCTAGTTCTATGATTCGAACCATCTCGTGTCTTGGACGTCTGCCACGTCCGCCTAATCTGTAGCGAGCCAAAATATAATCACCTCGCTTTAAAACGGGACAAACTCTTCGTTGAAGAAATCCTCTTCGTTGAACTTCTTTTTGTTATTCAAAGCCCGGCGAATGTTCTGGTCAATTCCAGGAGCCGCTAGGTAGTAATAGAACAAATCCTTGAATGGAGTATTCAAACGATCGATTCTTCCAGCCGCTTGAGTCATAATTTTGTATGAATAGTTTAGACTGTAGAATATAATCGTGTCGGTGTCAATACAATTCCATCCTTCAGCACCGGCTGTATACTGAACCAGATACGCCCATCGATCACTCACTGGAACTGGCTGATGTTTCTCTCCGTTCCATTCCCCATACTGGATCTGGGCTTCGTTCATAATCTCTCGCAAGATTTCGAGCTCGTACGTGAAGTTGTAAAATATAATTGCTCGTTTATGCTCAGCCATTAGCTTACGGATAATAGTACGTCTAGTCGGATCAGTGTTCACAATTTTCCGCAATACATAACAAGCGGATGCCGCATTGACGCATGGTTCATTCTTGAACGGATCCCATATTCCTCGGACACAATCTTGATACATTGCTTCGTTTCTGCCAGCTGTTATGAATGTTTTATGCGGAATCGTCTCACGCTCAAACTTCATAGGAACCAGAATCGACGATCGTAATCTTGATAACTTATCGGTGTTGATATATCGATCGATCTTAGGATATTTAGCAAAGCGTGCAAATATAATGTGCTCGCGAGTGAACTGTGTTTTGTTTTTATAGAACCCGTTAGCAATGAACACTGGAATATAATCAGACCATGTATCACCCGGAGTTGCGCTTAATAATATCCATTGATTGGCCTTGGAAATCTTTATGAATGATTTAGACCAGGCACCATAGCCAACCACTCTCTGTTCATCAAATATAAAGAACGCATTCTCCACGTTCTCATACTTGCCAATGTTGTTCCAAGAATCAACCACGACCTTTACGCCGTGAGGAGAAGCAGTTGGATCGGGGGATAGTAGAAAATGTGCCATGTCACCTTCCCATTCGTGACTATCTCTTTTACGAGCCGTAGTAATAATATACAGATCCCGCTTCTTTTTGGGATCCATTCGTTTATCCTTACCACCGCAAACTTTGTTGAAATAGTACGCTAACGAAGTGATAGATTTTCCGCTACCCACTCCTCCAACCAGGATACATCCGTTATGCATCTTTTTCAAGGCTTTCTCCTGATGAGAATATAATTCCATTAGAACGGAACTTCCTCGCCGCCCATATTTCTATGATACTTGCTTGCGAATTCGTCTTCGACAATCGTAACGTACATCGTCTTTAGGTATGCCTTGACTCCGCTATTCCCGTTTACTTCCCAGCAATACGGACGGACAATCATATCGACGCTGGCAATTTCGGCATAGTCCAGCTGATTGACTGTTGTTTCATCGAGCGGAGCCATGTTATTTGACGTTACCAGCATGATCTTCGGAGGAATGTGCCCGAATGCGACACTTACCGGTAACCAGTATGTCGGAATGTCGCCGTCTTCTCTCGGCGGCAGCTCTTTTACGTTCCAGCCGTCTTTCTTCATCATTGCGGCAAGATCAACGTCGAGCACAACACCGAAGTTTCTGCTGCCTTTCTTATTAAACTTGCTCTCTTCGCCAGAGAAGTTCCGAAAAATGATGTGCGCGTTTTCGATCGAAATATTGGTCAGTGCGTTCATAAAATATAATCTCCTTTAATTTTAGAATGGAGCTTCGGCATTTGCAAATGCATCGAAGTCTCCGAATTGTGATATGGCCATGACTGCGTCGTCTGCCAACTTCGCATAATAGCGAACGTCAATGTCTTTCTCCAGGTGCATTGATTTTACCTGTTCTGCTTCTCTCCACAAATATCCATCGGTACCAGTGGCAAGCGCATACTTACTAGGAACCTTTAATGGCTTACCCTTTTCGTTCACGCCACCGCACTTATCATAAGCGGCTTTCTGCTTGATGTATGTTTCTCCTTTATCTCGCATGAGGAAACCACCGCCAGTTCCAGGTTTAACCGGACAGAATCTGCCGACCTTTCCGACAAATTTATAATCATGGTAACCCTCAGGACGATCCTCGGATCGATCGAGATAGAATGCTGTTTTAGTCTCAAACGTTTCGCAGAGATCATCAAACACGACATCTTCATGGGTGAACAATGTCTTAAACACATATGGAACCTGGAACTGTTTGCCTGTTGCAGTCCACTCTCCGTCATGCTTCCCACCGTCGTATCGGGCAATATAAGTCGATTTGTTTACCAAACAGATCTTCTCGTACGTAGCTTCATGATCGAAGTTATAACCATACTTATGACCAAAGTCATTTACGAATTCGATAATCTCCGTTGTAATATTCGGGATCTTAATTGAATCGGTCTTGACGTGGATAACCTGAATACCCATATCCTGAAGCTTCTTCTTCAAAGTCATCATGAATAGAGCACCACGTTTAGCTACAATGTTGTCTACATTCTCCGGAGATTTAAACGGATTTGCAAATTTAGCACAGGTATAGCCGTAGATAGAGTTGATGATGATCTTCAGGGCCTTAGCCAGTTTATCGGCCTGTTCTTCGCTTTCCAGATACTTGGCTAGTACACCGCCAAGCATTCCACGAGCTTTCTTGATATCATGGTGTTTGATAGCAAGACGAGCTTCCAAAATATCTTTGTATCTCCACGTGTATTCGCCAAACAGATTCAGAGCGATGATAGAATGCGGATGCAGCGATTCTACATCGAGTAGTCCAGCTCTGAAATATATGCCAGGTTCAGCATATACATAACCTCCTTCAGATGGATCCTCTCCCAAATATAAACTCTTGCCATTCTTGAATTCGTATCCAGGAAATTCCTTGCTGAGATCCGTGTAAACAAGTGTCGGATTCTTATCGTTACCGAATATAATTTTTGTACAATGCTGTCTTGTAGAGTGATTTACGCTCAATCCACTCAAATCAGCTAGAACCTCTCGAGCGATGAAATCCTGTTTGCATGCTTCGAACGTTGCCTCGGTTGCATCCACATCATTGCAGCAGTAATCTGCTACCTCGTTCCAATGCTCCTTAGGCAGAGGCTGATCCCAGGGATATGAGTTTTCCATATGATGAATGCCTAGTTCAATCTCCCATTTCTTCAGATTCTGCTTTTTGGAACTGAAATCGTAAATATCAGCATAACTCAAGTTATAAGCCTCGGCGAACGAAGAATTCAAAGAGTTAGCGATTATTCGCTGGGACAATCTGAACAGCTGTTCGTTAGAATATCCTTGCAGCCATGCGTAAAGAATATGATTGTCGTATTTCCGATTGTTAAATCCGACCAGCTTTTTCTTGCATAGCTCCTCGATCTCGATCGGCTTCGGATTAATCATACGTATAACTTCCGACGATCCCTGATACTTCCAGCAGCAAATGAATACGTTCGAAAACACCTCAACGTCAAAGAATACGATCTTATCTTCCTCTGGCGAAGAAATATAATCACTTGGCTCATCACTCTTCCAATGCATCTTATTCATCAGCTTCAAGCAGTATTGACTATTGTTCGTGCTATTTACAGCAAACTCCATGATAGCCGGTCGCATGTCTGTGATGTCGTATTTCTTTCCGGCGTTGTAAGCATCTTCCGTCAGCTTGAAAATATAATCCATAGACGGCTTTGTATAGCCATGGTATTCCTTGTTGAGATTCTTCTTGATCATGCAACGAAGCATTCTCTCATTCTCAACAACTTTAAAATCGAGCATTTTCTTCTTTCCATCTCCTTTCAAAGGGAGTCCACTGGAAATATGAGCAATCTCTCGATCATTGCACTTGGTCAAACGTCGTCTAAGACTTGCATCACCAGTGTATACCTTTACCTCCACGTCTAGATCATATACTCGGCTGAGTTCAGTTGGATCGCTGTCATACCAGTAATGCAGATGAATCGCAGAACCAGATTGACTAACTTCAGCGTATGTCTCTGGAAATTTACTTGCTGCCTCCAAATTAGCATCCAGAGATTTCTTTCCGTCTACTTTGATGTCAAAATCCAGAACAATCAAATTCGCTGGAACTTTTACATAATGCAGTTTTGACCGATCTAGATCGCGCAGTTTTGTCTTGACCTTAGGCCATTTATTCTTTGGACCGCCTTGATCCGTGGCATACTGAGCTGGATACTCTGCCAAAATATCATCAAGCTTACATTTGCCATTCTTTGGCTCTTCGAACTGTAACCATTCTGGAATATCAGCCTCTGGTTCTTCTTCGACCTTGAACAACTGGCTGCTATCAAACTCAACAATATCGTCAGCAAACAAGCTTCGCTTAAATCCGCTGTATACATGACGGATCAGTTTGCCATCCAGCCTAGCTCGATCTTTGTATGAGTCAAAGTACTCTCTGAGCTGTTCACCAAATATAATTCGTTTAGGAGCATACCCAAGACCCGATTTCTCGAAGTAATCTCGATACCAGTCGTAGGCCATATCTCTGCTAATTGGATCCGTTCGAACAAACTCATCATACTTGTCAAATATAAAATTGCGAAGTATGTTCGACTTGTTGATCATCTGTGTTGGACTATACGAATTGTAATAGTTCTTGCCCATGGACTCGAATACCTGAATACAGTGATATGCAATTGCCCCTAGTTCAAATCTCATGTTCTCGACACAAATATCATACTCCTCTTTTGGCAAAGTTCTGCCTGTTGGATAGACGTCGATCATTCGCCGAACAATTCCTCGCTTGGTATCGGGAACATCGACAATCTCGTTTGTCCCTAAGAATATAAATGAGCTTATTCTCATCGGATACTGGGGTTTGCCTTTTTCATTAATGTATATAGTTTCGTGCGAGACGAGCGAGTTGAAGACGCTGTTGTCCTGAATCTTACTCATGTCGCAATCGTGGTGAATTGCAACGAGAGGGTTGTCCTTAAATGCTGCAGTTGCAAATTGATTGTTTCTTGATACGAGTGCATTAACATCAAAAGCTGTCCAATATCCCTCGAACAGATCTTGAATCAGATTCATCACTGTTGACTTACCGGTACCAGGTGCTCCGTATAATACGATGAACTTTTGAATATGCTTTGACTCACCCGTAAATATAGAACCGATTGCCCATTCGATCTTTTGCCTCTCCTCTGCGCTATAACAGGTTGACATAAACTTCTCGTATGCATTGGTGGTTCCTTTAGCTATAGGATATAATAGCCGTTTTGATCTATATTGCGACGGTTTGACTTCTGCGTCGATCGGTGTGATGTCTGAATCGAGTGGATGGTAGTTGTGATTAGGGGCTACTTTGCTCAGAAACTCCTTCCACTCTTTTAGTTTTTTCGTCTGATAGTTATTGACAGACAAAATCCTAACTGGTTTGCCAATATCATTAACCAGACGTCCATCGTCCATCACTGAGAATTTTTCTCTAGCAAAAGAATATAATTGCTCATCGACTAGGTCTATTGCCTCAGACTCGTCTGTGATCCAGAAATTTGTCTTCGGGTCCAGTACTGCATAGAACCGGTTGCCTTTGGTCATAAAATCTTTGCCATTGGCTTGGAACTCTGGTTCGACCTCGATTGTTCCGTTTTTGGTCTCAGAAATGCACATTTGTACATAATGCTTCATGTGTTATTGTCAACCCCTCCTTTCCGTGTATTTTTAGGTCATTTATGAATTCTTACAAAGTGTGACAAAATTTTGTGATGTCGTTTCTTATATATATTATTTTTATATATAAAAAAACAACAAAAAAAGTGTCACTTTGTCACACAAAGAAAAAAACCACGCAATTTCGGGCTTTTTTGGACTTTTTTGGTGTGACAAAAGTGTGACAAACCGTTTTTTTTTTGTCACATTTGTCACAAAATGTCACACTTTTTGCCCTTTTTAGCCCATTTTTGAGCATTTTAGCACATTTGGAAATGTGACAAAAATTACGATTTCGAAAACTGCAAATTTTGTCACACTTTTTGTCACACTTTTTAGCCCATTTTCACTCAGATAGATCACCCCAATTTTCATTCAAATACCACTGAAAACTGGTGTAAATATCGGTGTTTCTTAGGTCTTCATACTGCCGTCCAAAACGTCTTGTCGGGTACGGAGAACCCCTTCCGTCAGGCCCAAATTGACGGTCTAACCACCTTAATATTACCATCTCAGCATAGCACATTCCGTCATAAGACATTGCCAAATCTGTCAAAAAATCAAGGTTTAAATTGCCAATCATGACCCAAAACCACTCGACAGAACGGTCCATAATGCCGTCTGACATGGTGTCATTTTCAATTCTTTGGGCCATTGCTATCATCATTTCAAGCACAGAACAGGGTTTTTCAATCCGATTTTCGTCAAAATATCCCGATTTTCGGTCCTCCCAATCCTCCGAAACGGCCAAAATATCGTACTCATCACGCAACGCAAGCCCATCTTTAGCCCGATTTTCGTCAATTGGGATACGATCAGACCAATAAAAGTCAATTTCTGACAGTTTTTTCAGCAAAAATGTGTATTCTTCACCATGAATTTCACTTATTAACCATCCCAAATATGTCATTATTCTCTTTTTCGCTCCTTTCATCGAATATTTTTCTACATTTTTCGCAAAACAGCACGATAGTAAATCCTTTTTCGTCACGAACAAACCGAGGTTTTAGCAAGTCTTCTGCTTTTGTTAAGCGTTTTAGGCATCTTTCGCAGTAAACATTGCCGTTACTCGTTTCGATCATCGCTTTTCTCCTCCACAGTTACCGGCAAATTTGCTCCGTACATGGCGTTGACCATCTGTTTTAATACTTTTGTACCGCATGAATAGCAATAATTCTTGTGAGCGAGCCTCACAGACCCAAGACATAAGCTCAATTGCGCGCCGCTTACGCCATCTTTCACTAATTTACCGCATTCGCAACAATTAAAAATACCCATTCAGCCTCACTCCCTGGTCAAAATATAAATCATTCGCTCTCGATCATTCTGAACGAACATCTCTGAGGGCAATTTCCCCTCTTCGTCCGGCTCACAGAAGTCATCAAGACAGTGTCCGACCAAGTCATAGCCGTCATAAAGCTGTTCTCCGTCCGCATTATACAGCGCATTCTCCTCATCGTAGTATGTAAGGCCCTCTTCGCCATAGTCAACCGGGTAATTTCCTGCTCTGAAGTCCTTTTCTGGCAGCACAAATGGCCCAAGTTCAGCATTTAGCCGCGCTTCTCGATAAGATTCCGAAGAATACCCGTCAATTTCCTTCATCAGATCCTTAAATTCCTGGCTATCAGTGTCGATCGGCTTGGTTGCGTAGCTCGAATACTGTGTTTTGCCAGAGATTTTCGGCTCTTCAGGCTTTTCAACCGTCAAAACATCCATAAACGGCTCTGTTTTAGCCTCTTGAGACTCATTTTTCGGCTTTTCTTCCTCTTCTTTAGCAGAAATATCAGCCTTTGTTTCGTAATACCGCTTGATTGCGGCCTGCTCCTCCTCGCATTTCTTGTCATATTCAGCTCTCAGGATCTTATCTGCCACGAAAAGCGACACCAATCCGCCAACCACAACACCTCCAATAAACGAATAAATAGCTGTCATGTTCATTTTAATGTACCTCCTCTTAACGCCGTTTAAGACCAAATGTGGACTTGGATTTTTTATAACGCACCCACGGGTCGTCATCTCGTAACAGGTCATAGCATTTTTTGCAAAATGTTTGGCTTATACCAACCTCTCCGTTGAAGACGAACAGATCATGATACGGCTCTGTAATCTTTCTACAGCAAAAGCACTCTACTTTCATACTTAAACCTCCGTATTCCAATATTCAAAGCCTCCGTTTTTCTTATTGCGCTTCCTACCGCCAAGTCTGTATGCAGTACCGTAAATGTAATATAATTCTCCCTCATGCACTACCGATGGAGGATACAGTTTTTGTCTCTGCATCTCAGCTAGTGCTTCCTCGTCTGTCAATGCTACGCAATAACGAATCTGATCGTTTAGATGGTTGAATCGTTCAAAAGCAGCTCTCTCTGCAGTTCTTCGACAATAATGCCCCTCAGCACGCTTGCTCAGTTCATTGCGGCTGCTAGCATCGGGTAGCCAAGTGTAAATATAATACTCAGGTTTCATCATTCTTCATCCTCTTTGTCCCATGTCACCAGTATCATAATACTTGTTAATTTCTTTCATGTAAAGCGTCCCGTCGGGGTTGTAGTAGTAGTTTTCTTCTGTTTTGATGATATTTTGGTCTTTGGTCGATAGCACTTTAAGTTCATTCCAACCCCTCCGGCCATTGTTTGCAATATGAACGCTACACCGAGCATTTACCTGATCAGCATGATGAATTGCGTATTTTATAAGTGCATCATATATGCTAGTATCAACCACGAATATCCAGTCATTACAAAATGAGCCAAATTTCAGAGCTTCGTCCAAAGCATCAAGATAATCAGTGAAGACGCGCATCGGATATACATAAATGGTCTCGCCGATTTTATCAAATGCGTATACCGTATATAAAACGAACCCCTTTTTAGACCTTTCGATATTAGACCATAGTTTTGCACGGATAACATCAGCATGAACCGCATTATCGGCAAAGCTGTAATACTTCTTACCGGAATTATTGCATGCAGTAAAGCAATCAATCATACATTTATAGGCCAATTCTTCGGTTTCTATATCAGCAACTAAACGCTCCGATTTATCATCGCATGGTTCTTTATAAAATTCATAGATCTTATACATATCAATCATACCTCCAAAATATAATACTCAGGTTTCATCTAGCTGGCCCATATCAACATTTTCGTGCTCTATGACTGGATCTGAATCCATCTCCAAATGCGCACGAGTAGGGTCAGCCTCTGGAACCCTACCCTCCACATTTTTATGTGTTGACAAATTTTTGAGCACGTCGTCGGACGTATGCATCATATAACCGAACATTACTTCTTACCAGCCTTTCTCGCTTCGCGACTTGCCTTCCAAATCTTGTCACGAATATAGCCGTCGCAGTTCATTTCAAGCCAGAATGCAGAATCGTTTTCGTCATCCAAGTGCTCAGCATGTTCTTTGATAAACTCAGCGATACCAAAGTCGATCTTATAGTCGTTATTCTTGTCGAAAATCCAGCCCACATCCTGTCCAATCTCGACCTCAGGCATGCCAAGTGCACGAAGCGCCTCATTCAGGAACAGATATCCATACTCTTCCAGCTGTGCATTACACCATTTCTCCTGGCATGTGACGAAGAACAAATTATCAGACCGCTTCTTACTGAAGTTTTTAGGACTATTTGCCTCGTCGAAGCAATAAGAATATACGCCAAACTCATTAGGATCACAGTCATCATCCATTACTGGTACAACCTTATCACCATGTTCTTCATCGAAAACCCATTCAGACTTATCGCTGTTTGCTTTCTTGCCGGTTCTGTAGTAAATATCAGTCAGTTTACCCTCTTCAGCAATAACACGAGAGCGATACTTGTTAAACGCCTCTGTAACAGACGTCAGTGCACCAGCCAGAGCGAGGTTTCTCTTTCTCAGGCACTTAAAGCCACTGAATACCAGCAGAGCACCGCCAACTTCACAAGCCAAAGCCGGGCCATAAGCCTTGGTGAAGCCAAGAATAGTCTTCTTCCAAGTCAGAGCCTTATCCTGCGTAGCCAGATCACGATAATGTACGCCATCCTTGCTTACCAAGTCATCCTCAACGCCCTTGTTGATCTTTTCCATATTTTCCTTATGCTCGTCCAGAACCTCGTCAATTGCGAGCGTTCCCTTAGCGGCCAATACAGCACCGCCGATCATCAGTCCAGTGCCAGCAACAGCACAAATTTCCGGAGCATGATCCTTAATGATCTCTCCTACTACCTTAAACAATGCTTTGAAATTCATAAATTATTCCTCCTCAGAAATATAAGTTTTAATGCTGTTTTTTCGTTCAGAATATTCTCTTCTTGTTATTTCGATCCAGCCGGTTTCACAACATTTCGATTCTTTAAAGAATCTGTTGATTTCGATTTTCTTCTGCTCGCCGTTCTCAGTTTTCAACGCATAGAACACACCAACAGTATCAAAATCGCCGTTATTTTCATCTGTTAAAAACTCCTCGCAATAAACTTTGATCGACTTTCCCGGAATGTATGGCATTGCGATAGGAAACATCTCGTCAATGATTTTCCCAACCAATCCAAAAGAATACGTGTTGTGCGGATTGTGGATGTCAACGCAACGTACACGATCGACGTCTTCGTATTTAACAGTTCCATCAGAATATACATTTTTAAATAATGAACTCATTCGTTTGCACTGGTATACGTCTGAATCGTCTTCATAATCTGTGCATAAAGTCCAAACATCATCGGTATCTTCTATTGGTGTTAATGGTTGCCTATCTAAAAGACAATTCAATATAGCCTGTGTCATTTTAATACTGAAACCAGAATGACCATCTTCGCACAAACTTTTGAAAGCTTTTAAAGCACTCTCGTAACAGGCACATCCATAATCAAATTCATCACCTTTCCTATTCGGATTTTCTCTCTCACAGGCAATTTCGACTTCTCTTTTTGCCCACTCTAGCATTCCACTCATAAATTATTCCTCCTCAGAAATATAAGTTTTAATGTCTTCACAGTAGTTATTGACCATGTCTCTAGCAAAAACTTCGTGTTCTTTTGTTAAAGCCATGCAGACAATTTGCCAAGGATTATGCCGCGCAAGTAACGGTATGTCGTTCCATCTACCACGTTCGCCGATGATTTCTTGCCTTTTCTGTTCTATCGTTCCAAGTGTTGTCCACCTATATTTTCTAGGGTCAAAACAATGCTTTTTTAGAGCATTTAGGCCGCTAGTCACTATGAGCACCCCAACTGGTATTTGATCTTCGTTCAAAATCAAACCGTATGGTGTTCCATCTATTAAACACGCGTAGCATCTTTTTGATATTTTTGTATAGTCGTTGCTTTCCATGTCCGTACCTCCTTCAAAAGCTCAGAGGCCTTGCAAGAATATAAATCTCGCAAGACCTCAAAGTCTTTAGTCGTTTTCGTCTCTCTTTTTATCAGTGAAATCAAATAACTTAGTTTGAAATACTTCTAATACCGCAGGTGAGTTCGTTTTTAAACATGTACGGCCGTTAGGACGGATCCGAACTTTCATTGTAGTTCCACGTTCCATTTTCTTAGCGGCTTCTGACGATATCTGTTCAACTCTCTCAGCATTGGAATAGAATATTTTCTTAACCATTTTCATAATACTTTCCTCCAAAAATATAATGTAAGACTATTCGCCTTCATTATAGGAATTGTAAAATTAGCGAGTATTAAGACGACGGCGACGGATTCTATTCATGTATTCAGCTAAATGAGCTCCTCCGTTGTAATGTAACAAATTAGAGATGCCCCCGGATAAATCGTTTTCTACTTCATATCCCAGCACTTTCAAATCATAGTCGTAGAGTTCACGAGTGCATACTACACGTCCTGTTCTCGTATCTATAATGGCGTATATGCCAATACAATTACTGCCAAGTACGTATAGTATGCTAGGGAAAGGCGCCATCCCAGACACCCGTAGTAACTTATAATCACTATTCGGTAAACTGAGGACTTCGCCATTCATATAGTATTGTTTAGACACGCATAGCTTACTCTTATTAATCATCTTTGTTACCTCCCAATCGAAAAGAAACGATCATTTTCCATATCGTGCATACTTGCCAGAATCTTATTGTACTCATTAAGATGATAGCGTAAAGATTCCTCCGAAATACTGCAAATATCTTCGTGAAGGCCTCTCGAAATTCGTAAGATACCGGAATATAATTCCCAGGAGTTTGGCCCGACATGAAGCGTCATATTACTAGCTGCGTAGCCTAATGAATGCAGCATATACGCGATTGCATCAGCATACGATACTCGTCGCTGCACATTGAAATCCTAGCTTGGAATAAATACCGGCGTTTCGTATTTCTTAGGCAAGATCAACTCTCCAAGCTTATTTATATACCGGTTTTTGAACAGACTAAGTGGAACTATTTTAGAAACTTCGCCCAGCTCGCTAAAATATACAGTCTCATACCGTCGACAGCATTTAATACAACGCAACGGTTTGGTATGCACCTCCATTCCGCATGTATCCGCCACCTTTATTTTTACCTCCTTAAACATAGCCTCTGCTTCGTCTGGAGAATATTGGTATCCACATCCTCCACAAAACAGTTCGCCGTCATCATGGAAGTCCTTATGGCTCCCAATGCAAATCAGAATTGGATTATCATATTTGTTAGTTGTTTCGTTCATGATAAAACATCTCCTTCGCAGCATTTGCTTTTTAATTTTTCGGCCATCTTTCCCGAGAGAATAGAATCGATGCAACTGCATAATTTACTGAAATCCCTCAAGCAGTAAATATGTGCAGACTCTGTGTGTCCATAGCTTTTGTATGTAGCAATTTGCTTTAAGGCATCGTAATTTAATACGTACGGGGGTTTCATATCTTTTGCAAGCATACATAAGGCTTTAAAAACTATAGGCGTTATTTCTTTTGCTGTTTCCATATCTCCGCCCAGGACAACATAATGATCACGGTGGTTATGGACATCAAAATGCATTGCCGTTGCTGTGAAATCTTTGTCCCATACAGTATTGATCGTAAATACAAATGCGTCCTCGGCCTGGATACTTAAACGGATCGGTTCGCGTAATATCTCAAAAAGTGGAACAATGAAAGGATCCTTAACCACTTTCGAAAAATATCTAGATGCATTTTCAGATGATGTCACCGTTACCGTTAATTCTGGTCCTAATTTGTTCATCTCAATCACTCCCCATAAAGACAAAATCTCCCAAGACAAAATCCCCCTTTTCCATCTCAAGCATGGCCGCCAATATCTCGTCAAATCGTTTAATATAATTGCGAAATGCATTTCTCGATACATGCTTCATGTCTTGGTACAGTAAAGTATCAATGATAGTTCCACCGTTATATAGTATACATTCGTAGCGGTCAATTAGCATCTTCAGTTTATCTGCTTTAATGCCTGAAGAATACAGCATATAAGCAAACGATTCTATATACGTTGTTTTTATTCTTTTGGCCGGATCCAAAGCTGGGATAAACTCAGCGTCACTATGTTCTTCTGGCAAAATAAGTTCACCGTATCTAGTTATATAGCGTTTTTTAAATACTGATGACGGATTAATATAAAATGTCTCATGGCGTTCGCTGAGGTATATCTTTTCAAACTCTTGAAAACACCGTACACAGCATAACGGTGCTGACAAATATAAAACAGCCCCAAACCCTCCGTATCCAGGCTTGAACTCTACGTTTTTGAAGAGTCCCTCAGCTTCGTTGGAGTCAAACACATAGCCGCAGCCACCGCAGATCAATTCTCCGTGATTCTTAAGATCGTGTTCATTACCATTGCAAATCAAAATTGGTTTATATTCGTTATTCATGTTTTGCCTCCTTAATTCGTGTATAAAAGTCTCCGCTCCGGATATCGTCTATCTTGTCCACTACCTTAAGAAAAATGTCAATGCTATCCGCGTTGTCAGTCACTCGAGCTCCTCGTTTTCCTTTTATCGTAATCAGATCCAGCTCGGGTTCATATTCAAAGGATGCAATAGCTTGGTTATCCATTCGTTCTAATACACGAAGGGCTATATACTCTGCCTTAGTGATCTCAGCCCATCCATCAAAATTTCCTCCGAGAATGAAATATCTACCTTTTTTCAAATATTCTGAAGCGATTTTCAAAGCTGTATTTACCACATATTCATCCTCAAGTCTAGGGTCATCGATTTTAATCTCCATAGCAATTACTCGTGACTGTGATTTTCTTGGACCGTTCACGAAGCAGTGAAAATAGCTAGGAATCGTATATCCTATCCCGGATTGTACGCCAATATGCTTGAGAATTTGTTTAAAATGCTTCTCATAAGCAAGTGGCGACTCGCCAATTGAATAATCGATCATTATTTTGCCTCCTTAAATTTCAAAAAATATAAAAAGCAAGAGACCTTGTAAACATTTGTCTACAAAGCCTCCACCTTTAGTCCTTTAGTCTTCCGTAGTTTCAGTCTCTACTGATGCTTCAGTATCGATGTAGTCATCTTCCGGCTCAGCCAAGAAGAAATCCTCATCGGAATCGCTCCCGTTCATTTTCTTCCCGACAGCAACGCCGCCGATGACAGCTGCAGCAGTAGCCACAACCGCACCAACAATGATGCCAATCTTCTTGAAATTAAACTTCTTCTTTTCCACAGTAGTTTCCTCCTTTACTTCCTCAGCAGTAGTTTCTACAACCTTTTCCTGTTCTTTCATAGTAGTTTCCTCCAAAATATAATTTGGTAGACTCTTAGGTCTCCATTATAGGCACTGTATTTTTCGCGATTTACGCATACCATTTATACGTGCTATCGTATTCGTCGGCTAGCTTATCCCACCCCAAGTCACGAAGAATATCAATGAGCAGTTCATCACTATAGACATGGTTTAATTCTATGTCATCTTCGTACTTGTCATGAATGGCGATCAGGCGTTTCAGATAATAATCTTCAGTTTTCATAAGAAGATCCTCCTATTCTTCTTTTTCGTACGTTTGTCCACACATCATACCAGCCAACGATCTTGTAACCACGTTTTTTAAGAATATCATAGAAATCCCAAAACTGCTGTTCCGAAGCATAGATGCCAAAATACACATACTCGGCTCTGTCTATCTTAGAATAAGAGATAAACATTTCCGTAAAATCACAGCTGGTTTCGACTTCATATTGCTCGCAAGTATAGCTGATTCTCTTAAGATCATCGATTGGCCTACGCTTTAGAACAATATAAGTCCAGCATTTTTTATCATACGCCATCAGTATTTCTCCTTCATTTCGTTATAAGACATTCCAGAGATGCCAGCAGATTCACTGCTGTCTGTTGCCTTGAAAAAAGCTCCGTCTTCTTGTGGATACATGTACTCGAACATCAGATAGTTCATGGCGTCCAACAGGTATTCTGTGTTCTTATTTTTCTTGTACTTCTCAATGCACAAGTCGTGAGATTCAAGTGCATTGACTAGGCGATCGCCGAAATTGATTTTGGCCGGCCCGTATTTGTAAAATGACGTCTTCACTCTATTCAAGCGAAGTTCATCAACCTTATGGGAATATTCCTTATCCTCGGTAAAATTGGTTTTCATATAAATACCTCCATTCTCTTTTTTAACTCACGATGTAACTCAGCACAGCAACGTTTGCACATAACAGCTTCTATATTTTCTGGCGAGCCGATAGCACCGTCTAATCTGATAGATAAAATATAATTCCGTTCCTCAGTATAAACGCCGCATAGATCGCAGCGGGTTTTGAATGTGCCGTTACCTTTATCGTCCACAACGCGTCCTATCATAGTCGCCTCTCCTATCCGATCACAATGTTTGACACGATCAGACCAGCGATGAAACCAGCCAAGCATACATCGCCAATGACCATACGCATGAAAGTCAGTCCGTCTCTCATTCGGAATTCTCCGGTATTAAAATCACGTTGTACATGTGTTAAAAAATGCATCGTAATTAGAATCAGGGCAACAAGAAAAGCCACAGATACAATAATAAGTTTAGTCATATCTTTACCTCCATTTCAAGCTCGTCGATATCAATGCCGAATTCGTTTCTCAAATATTCAGCAACAGTATTTCCATCAATGTCTTTACCCAGTACGCTAGGCAGATTGAGAATATTTTGTACTCCGCCAGCAAATCTAGAAAGACGCTGCTCTTTCCAGTCGTAGTGCATATTAAGGCAGAGCAAACAAGCAGCTATACCCTGCCGCACCCCATCTTCAAGAGCCGTTTTGTAAATATCATTGGTTGCCCTTACATACTTGTCCGGGCTAAGAATCATTTCGTTTTTCTTTATAAAAGCATTCATTTGTTTACTCCTTTCCGTAGGTCAATAATTACTTCACAGAAATATAAGCCAACAGCAAGAATGCCGCCAATGCCGCTAGCATAATCCAATACTTTAAAATATAAATCACCTCCCAAATAGATACGTAAATAATCCGTATTCAAAGAACAAGGCCAATATACCGCAGAGCAAAGCTAAAGCAAAGGAAGACTTTTTCTCGTCTTTTGCGAACGAAATTATCATGTATACAAATATGGATACGAAGAGTATAAGCATGAATATAATAATTGCCAAGCAAGCTGTTTTACTCACAATTCAACCCCCAGGTCATCAAAGATCACAGGAATGCGTCCCTTAAGCTCAAACAGCAGAGGAATCATTAGATCTCTCATTTGCGGATGGGCCGCTTTGTCTGTGCGAAGCTTAAATATATGCCTCCATTCACGATAGTTCGCAGACATGACGAGCGTAGTCTTTAGGTCGAGCGGGAGCACACCACGAGCATCCTGAGCTTTGTAGCCGTCTTCCATAATCATTCGATGGTAAGTCTCTTCACAGGTCTCCATTGCACGAACCCATTCACCATGCGCTACGGAATCGAGATAAGGATTGTCGATCACAGTAATCTCAGCTCCAAAACGTTCTTTTGTAAAATTTGCATAACGCGTAGATTCCTGAGAGTATCCAGCATGACGATGCCGAACAAGCTCGTTAGCGATAGCCCGATTCGTGTTCAGTTTCACGACGAGCAATGAATGCTCCAGAACAGACTCATGCCCTCTGCTGATCAGACCCTTCACAAACTTTTTGGTCTCATCAAAAGAAGAACTCATAGAACTGCCATAGCAAATTCGCCCTGCCCGTTCGATAAGTCTCAGCTCGTCTCTGCCGTCCTTTGAAATGTAATTCATGATTGAAAAAGATTGGTTTTCTACTCTCATGCTCTATCCCTCCACCATTTATTAGGCTGAAATTTAATAATACAAATATCAGAAATATCAAAATTCAAAGCAAATGCAACTCGCAATAAAGCTTCAAATGATACGTTCGGCATCTGTCCACGCTCTATTTCCGAAAGTGTCGGTTGCGAAACATTGGCTTCGAACGCTAAGTCTGTCTGGGTGATGCCCCATGCCATGCGTCTTTCTTTGATGAGTTTTCCGATCGCTTCGATATCAACTAAGCGTTCATCATACATTTTCATCGTCTTACTCCTTTGGACCGGACAAAATACTCTTTCGAGCATATGTTCTTGTGATTTTCCTAATGATCATTGTGCTTAGATCGTGATCGGTAATACCGTAGCATTGCCTGAGCTCTGCCAGACAAATATAAACGTCCGTCATTTCTTCCAGCAAATTCATTTTGTTTCCTCGTTCACGCATCATTTTAGTGATCTCTTTTTGTAGCTCAGAGCATTCCTCGATGGCCACTACAGAAGTCACTTCCTTGCCATTTTTCTTGGCAATCGGATCTGTTAGTTCTCGAATATCATTCATCAGTGTTTCCCTCCAATATTTTTTTAGTCGCTTTATACATCATCGCACTTTGCATTACCTGTGTTGCGCGTGATAAGCCATCGTTTAATCCTGCAGTATACATCTCGATCATAGCTTCAGCGATTTTGTCGTCGTATGCGATTTCGTACTGATCCATTGTTTTACAGATCAACTCTGGCATTTTTCGCATGACTTCTGCGGTGATCTTGCAGACTAGTTCATTTCGATATTGATTTACGTCTTTCATAATGATACCTCCATAAAAGTGTAAGACTATTCACAAAAAGTCTCGTATTCACTTACTGTAAGAGTAGCAACTCGTAATACGAACGGTTGCGAAGGATATTCGTATGAACCATTGCATTCACCAACACTAAACACCGATCTTTCGAAATTCGCGTTGGCATAATCGATCACATTTTTTAAAGTAACCACATTCATACACCTGGTTGTATTCAAGTAAGCTTCGAATGATTTTTGAAATACGTCTTTCCCTTTGACGACTTTAAACACCGCAACAGGCTTCCAAGCTGAAGTGTATAAGATTCCTGTATTCGTGTTAGTGTCGTATGAAATAAGTTGTTTCATAGATGGGTGCATATACCCAGCGATGATAGTATCGTAGTTGTCCATATTTATTACCTCCAAAAATATAAAAAGCAAGAGACCTTGTAAACATTTGTCTACAAAGCCTCCGCCTTTTCGTTACTTAGTTCCTACGTTTTTTGCGAGATCGCTGATGATCTCAATCACTGCGTTTTTACCATGCATATTTCCTTCAAGAAAGCCCTTACAGTATCCTTCAGCATAGGTAGCTAACGCCGTAGTATACGTAATGGCGCCACAAGCGACTCCAATAACAGCATACGGTGCAGCCGCCACAGCAAATGCTACAGCCCTGTCTTTCGCTTTTACCAGCTTGGTTTTCACAGTATTTTTGATCTCCATAGTCAAAACCTCCAAAAATATAATTTAGTAGACTCTAGGTCTCCATTATAGGAATTGTATTTTTAGCGATTTTTACTTAATCGGTTGCGGCTTAGGTAGACGAATTACGAACCCGCCTCGTACGTTTGTCACGTATGCGGTATCAAGATTATACCATCCCCAGCGCTCCATTGTGAAGTCTGCTGTTCTCCCGATCAAGTCGTACAAGTCAGCTACTGTAGCATAATCACTATCTACAATACGCATGATCAAGCAATCAAGTACTTCCCGAGCTTCAGCCCGCATACCGAATTCGATATTATCAAATCTGAATACGCCCTCGTGATTGATATGCGCATAACGGTCACTAGGCTGATTCTGCTGCAGTTGCGAGTAATTAGGCTTATAGTATGAACTATAGTTATAAATAGATCCGCTCTGCGACTGATTCGTATATCTTCTGCTCTCGCCGTAAAATGATCTGTCTAATGCTGCATGACCAAGATTGCAGACAGTATCTTTAATAGCCGGAATCAGCACGTCAAATATCAAGTATTGACCTACATTTCCTCTCTCCTCAGACAGAAATACATCCGCCAGCTTAGACTTAATGGATGGCTTTTTTGCCTCCACCTTTCCTGTCGTGACTACCGAAGAGAGTTTTGTTCTCTCTTTCTTTGCAGTCGTCTTCTTCTGAAAATTATCCTTATTTACTGTTGCCATTTGAAAAGTCCTCCTCTTCGAGTACAATGTATTTCGAAAGCAATTCGTTTATGGGTTTCTTTGCTTCTACCATGAGATCGTATATCTTTTTTATACTATCTTCGTCCTCAGGGCAGTGAGCTAGCACCTGAACAGACCTAACCCGAACATGATCAACGCAATTAGCCATATCACAGATTAAGTCTCCGATAGTTGTCTGCTTTACTTTTGGGTACAGTTCGTTATTCATTTGTTTTCCTCCTTTTTTATTTGTTAATCTCGTGTAATATGACAGCTGCTAATAATATCAATGCTATAAAGCAAGCTATCTTAATCAACCCACGCGCTACGATCAAAAGAATAGCAAATAATGCAACAAGCACAACGGCCATAAATGCGTATGCAATGATCTTCATATAATTACCTCCTTAAAGCTCAGAGGCCTTGCTAGAATATAAATCCAACAAGACCTCAAAGTCTTTAGTCGTCTAAGTCCTCTATCCTACTCCAGAGTGCTCTTAATCTGGTAACAAAAAGCTCGTTATCGCATCTAACCTCGGTCCTACCTCCTAGAACTTGCACAGACAACATGTCATCATCAGTGAGTTTTTCCATAATCACTTGTTCTAATGTCATGAGATAAAGTGCTTTCTTTTTGGGACTCTTAGTTTTTGAATATTTGATCTCTACCAGTTTCATAATACTTTCCTCCAAAATGTAAAAGTAAGACTCTTCGCCTTCATTATAGGAGCTGTATTTTTAGCGAAAAGCGGGTGCCATATACATCGGCATGTTTCTGTGATCCAGCAGAATATAAGGTTCGCGTCCCATATACACACCAGAATCAAACGTAATAGCTATATTGCCAGTCTCCATCACGTCCCACATGAAATCGTCACCGAGAGATGATGTCTGGATGCCAAGTCCATCAAGCAAATCGTTAAGTGTTTGTGCCGCTCCCTGAGAAATATCAGCGTTCAGTGTGTTTATAACATCTCTTACCTCTTCCGGACTAGAGTAGAACATCTGCCCAGAGATCGGTTCCTTGAACAACGTTTCACCCTTTCCGGTTCGGATGATTTTTTGCTCTTTTTCTACGGGATCGCCAGTCTGCGAAACGACCTCGGTTTGAGACTCTTCTTTCTTCATTTTCGAAATATCAGTCTCTTTGAGTCTCTTGCTTACTGACTTCTTGTACTCATTGAAGCTGGTGACTGCAACATTATACGCGGTCCCCAATCCGGCTATCTTCTTCTCAGATATAACACCGTTTGCCACGAAGCATGTGATAGTCGCAGCTCCAAGAATGATCGTCGGCCAGTAAGATTTCAAAGCCACTACGAATCTCTCTTTCTTAGGCAGAGGATCGTCTGTGTCTCTCTTGGACCACTCGTATTCGGCATCTGCGATGTTCAGTTCGTGCTTCTTTGTGTCCTTTACGGCGCTGAGAGTCGTAGCAACGATTCCTGCACTACCAGCCACGGTCAGAATTGCGTTCGAATGGTCCTTGGCGAACTTAGTCACCGGTTTGATAAAATCGAATGCTTTCATGTCTAAATACCTCCGTGAATAATATAATGATAAAAAAAAAGAAGAGGAGCGGTACTGGATTTGAACCAGTGTCTTCAGACCGAAGTCTGATGCTCTACCATTGAGCTATCCTTTCCTCTTCATTATAGGAGTTGTAATTTTCGCGAGTCTCAGTCAAAAGCGCCAGCAATTACATAAGCCAACATGACTATTGACCAGCATATCCCAAGGAACCCTGACACTTTTGGAAAACCTAAAATCACGATCCATAGAGTGGCGATCAAAAGTAATATTCCTATTAAAATTAAAGCATTTCTCATACCTAAATATCTCCTATCCGTTAGTCACCCCACCTAAAAACGAAAATTCAGAGACCTTGTAAACTTTTTTTTTGTCTACAAAGCCTCCGCTTTAGTTAAACATTATCGATTTTTACGTTTTGCATACAATTCTAGATCATATTTATTGATCTCAACAGCACAATGATCAGCATTGTCAGTAACAATCTCAGAGAATGTTTTATCACTTTTCAATGCTAGAACCATTTCCTCAACATTAAGTGGAATATACGTCAATATTCCGACAACAACCTGAGTAATGGCTACCAGCACTTCCAGTAAAATCCTAACCCAAGAATGCCTGATCCCACCGATTTTGTGCCAAGCTTCCAATAGTTTTTTATTAAATTTGATCCAAAAAGTAGAAATCATAATAGATCAACTCCTTTCATTATACACCTTGTCGATTCCGCGAGTCTAAAAAAATCAAAAGAGCCCGTGCAAAATGCTACGAACTCTTTTGATTTCGTTAGATATCGAATATCGATTTTGTGTCATAACTTAATTCAAGTGATCCAGAGATCAGATTGAAATCGCCTCGAACTGCGGATACGAAAAACATTATCGTAAAAACACCGTCTATCTCTGTTGCTACCAAGTCTAGTAACTTCAGTTTAGATATTGTCTTTTTAATGTCTTTCAGGTCCTTCCATTTGGCGTTCCTGATCATAATTAAACCAACTTTCATTATTAAATACCTCCTAAAATTTATTCGGATATCAGTCCATTATAGTACTTGTATTTTACACGAGCCCTCGACATTTCATTAAATATACTGCCACGTCATTTCCCCACGGATCATCTAGCGGAAGATTAGAACCAGTTGAGTAGTCGAAATCTTTGAAAACATCATAAAGCACGGTATCCTTAGCTATCTCGGGATTCGCAGTTTGCATCTCGTACAATTCTTTTGCCCACTTGCTCCAAGTGTAGTCACTTATAATGTTTTGATCGTACTTGTAATAAATTATGCTATGCACTAGAATTTGTCGCTGTCGTCTCTCTATTAGTTCTTTTAACTGTGTTTTCCATTCGGGCACATTAAACACCTCCTTAAAAACTCAGAGGCCTTGCAAAATATAAATCTCACAAGACCCCAAAGTCTTTAGTCGTTTTCGTCTTCTACTTCTTTCAAAAGTCCATACAACATACCAATAAGTACTTCATTGTCGCTGACGATCTCGATTTCGTCGTCGAGAATCCGCATATTAAAATAATCGCCAATGACGAGCGTAGCCATAATCGCTCTTTCAATTGACACCATGTAAAATGCGTTTCTGTACTTCTTCTTCCGATCCAGCTTAATGTTTACTGTTGTCATGTTAAATTCCTCCAAAAAAATATAAATGCAAGACTATTCGCCTTCATTATAGGATTTGTATTTTTAGCGAAAAGCAAAAATACATAAAAAGCAAGAGACCTTGTAAACTTTTGTCTACAAAGCCTCCGCTAGAGTCAACCTCAGTCAATCACGATGGTGTTGATCTCGTCGAAAATCAGTTCTGCTTCGGATGTTTCCTCGATAATTTTCATGATCTGCTCAGCAATAAAGTCTTTCGTGCCGTCAACATCGGACGGTGCCAGATTCATTGAATCCGTCATGTCCATCAGTTTCTTGCTCGTTTCCGCAATGCTGCAGAGCTTCTCCATAAAATGTTTGTGCGAGTACTTAATTCCTCTTGCATACGTGTTTTCAAACATAATAAAACCTCCAAATATTATAGATAGAGTTTCCTCTTCGTTATACACCTTGTTGATCCCGCGAGGCTTATAAAAAACCAAGACACCGTGTAAATGTCACGATGCCTCAGTCTTTACATGTTAGTTATTCTTATTTGTAAACATGTATAACACAATACACGCCAATGCTATAACTAGCAAATAATTCATTTCACAAAACCTCCTTTCAAAGCTTTTTTCTAAATTTTCTAACTGTGCGAATTAACGCAATCAGCAGAATAATTACCAAAATACATATGATTGTTTTCATGTCAAATGACCTCCTTGTTTATATAGCCAACGGCTTCATTATAGGAATTGTAAATATCACGAGAAAAAGCAAATAGGCCTTGCATAATTTGTCAGCAAAGCCTACGAGCTTCTTAGTTTTCGCTCTGTTCACGTTGTCTCTGTAAATAGTACGTGTCCGGTTTGTCGATAAAAACCTCCGCGTAATGATCAACCAGATATCCATCTTCGTTCGGGATTAGAGTGCGGTATGCAATATTCCCATCGTACCACGCTTCTATTCCGACCGTGTTATTTTTAACGTTCGGAAAGTAGTGTCTACGAGGAAAAGTTCCTAAAACCGTCATTCCAATCTTGAATGATGCGATGATGATACCCATCAAAACCATTCCGTAAAATGTTCCTAATACAAACTTTCTCATAATAATACCTCCAAAGTATAGTTAATAGAGTTTCCTCTTCATTATACACCTTGTTGATCCCGCGAGGCTTATAAAAAACCAAGACACCGTGTAAATGTCACGATGCCTCAGTCGAAGTCTGTTACTCTACAATGGTAACGTCTTTGTCTGTTAATTCGATAGTATTGTCCTCTTTGTCTTCATCTACACTCTTCTTTAGATCTCTAGCATTTTTGATCACTTGGATCGTGCCAGTTGCTAAAGATGTGATTCCAACTAGGATTCCAATAACCGCTTTAACGTCTGTCAATTTTGCCATAGTTTTCACCTCCTCATTATATGCATTGTAAAAAACGCGAAAAATAAGAGGGATTGTTTTACCAGCTTCCAACTGGTGTCTCCCGCCGAAACGGGCGGTCTACGATTAATCCTATTCTGTGGGTACTCCCACTCCAATCTCTCTCATTATAGGAGTTGTAAAAAGCGCGAAAAGCAAGAGACCTTGTAAACATTTGTCTACAAAGCCTCCGCCTTTGATTTACCAGGTGATACAATATAACAGTCTTTTTAATCCGTCGAATATCGATTCGCTACAAGTTAAGGTTTTTAGATAATACTTTACAAACTGCTGTTTTGCCCCGTTCAGATACAGCCTTGTATCTCTTCCATGCAGATGACACTTGCACGTCAAACCACATTGCAAAGCTATATCTCTACAGCGTAATAAGTAGCATTCTCGTACATCTTTGTCCTTAATGTCAAATGTATCATACGTTTTAAATAATACGGTCATAGTTTTCACCTCCTCATTATATGCATTGTAAAAAACGCGAAAAAACCAAGACACCGTGTAAATATCACGATGCCTCAGTCGTAAGCAGTTTATTTCTTCAAAACTTTCATAGCTTTTAAGATGTCGTATACAGGTGTTCCGTTTCTTCTAGCCTCATCAACCCTACTACGCTCAAGATTAGTTAAACGCCGTTTCAGATCCCAGTGCAGTCCGCTAGATGGATCATAGTAAGTATGGTCAATTCTATCTCGTTCAATCTGTGCGTTTGTCGGATTAAGCTTCCGATACATTTTTGTACCGACAATCTTAACCCCAGCAATCGCAACAGCTGTCGTGATAGCAGCAACCTCTTTTTTATGTTCCTTAGCCCACTCTCCTGTTTTTCTGAATGCTTCTTTGGCGTTATACTTTATCCGTTCTCCTTTAGAGTTAAATTCTCTAACCAGTTCTCCGTCAACAAAATATACTCTCATGTTAAAACCTCCAAACAATATTTGATAGCGTTTCCGCTTCGTTATAGGAGTTGTAAAAATAGCGATAAACGGCAAAACAAAAGAGCCCGTGTAAATATCACGAACTCTTTCGCTAAACCATTTCTTTTTGCAGCAAAACGAGGTTTATTTACTTTCGCATCTTCAAGAACTGCATTGCTTTGGAGTTAACAACACCGTCGCTTTCAGCGAACACAATCAAAAATGTGCATCCAATCTGAACGGCTCCTCCAACGCAGGCCGCGATGAATTCCCAGGGAATCTCCTTAGGCTGTTTCTTCTTCGATTCCTCGATATCCAAAACCACCTTATTGAGTTTCTCCAGGTTTTCAACGCCCTGTTTGAATTCGTCGCTCTCGATCGGATTTGCACGTAGTTCATCAAGTGCTTCGCTTCGAGCTTCTTTGAATGTCTCCACCTCCAAATCCTGTTTCTTGTTGAAGATTTTAAGTTTTTTAATCTCCATTTCACAGACCTCCTTTCCATGGTCTCATTATAGCCGTTGTAAATGTCACGAATTACAGGTCTATATACTCCTTAAAAAGAAGCCACATTTGCTCCGTAATCTGGATTTTACGACGGTGATACTTGAGCGGTTTCCCAAATATCTTAATCTCAGACCAAGCGAATACCCACAGGCATCCACCCTCAATTCCGACCTCCATTAAATGCTTTGCCATTGTTTATGCCTCCGTTTCTTATTTTGTTTCAAGAGCCGATATTCGGTTTTCGAGCTCAATAATTTTATTTAAGGCATTTACCAAATCCTGAGTTTTTAGTTTTGATCCGTCCTTCATTACGAAACCGTTTACACCGTATTTTTCGTCATAAATGATGGCACACTGCTCGATATTTCCTTCTGAATCAGGATTTATGATGGTTTCTTCTTCATCATACAGAGTCAGTCCACTATAACGATCAGACCCTACTCGCTTAACGGCAAAATAACCGCACGGAGTATAATGTCCTTTTTTATTTGTAGCGCCGTCCTCGTATGCGAGTTCCTTAAAAATCAGAGCTCCGCTTCCAGCTTTAATCTGGCCATTGTCTTCGGTACTAACTGGTGCATACGTATAAACCGAGTTTCCGATCTGAATATCAGTCCCGGCCAAAGACGGGTTAGCTTTTACTTTGTCATACGAGGTCGTTCCATCAAGCCACCGATACACCAGCCACTTCTCTTCAAGTCCAATAGGGGTGGTTGTGGTCATTGTAACGAAGCCAGAATATCCATCATGAGCATATTCTTTCAGCTTTGTGACATCTTCTACAACTCCCTCATAAAGACCCTGAATCGTGGTATATTCAGTTTTTACATCGTCTACAAAGCCCTTTGTTCTGGTCAGGGCGTCAGCAATCGCTTCCCGAACATCCCGTCCAAAACGGGCTTCCCTAATTAATATGATATCCTGCTCAAGTGAAACAGGCGTAGATCCAATAGGCTCTGCCATTTTGATTACCTCCTTAGGTTACTGGATATGAAAACATCACATTGATATTTCACGAAATATCCGAATATTATAAAGTACTAATCAATAAAATAAGTTGCATAAAATTCATATGTAACGGCCGGGTTAAACGTTGCGGAGCTTTTTTGATCGGCGGGACTGAAACCTATGTTTCCGTATGCACCTATCGTGACATAAAACTCAATTTCTGTCCCAGCACCACTATTCGTTACTCCAATGATATGCATCGCATTTGCCGGACGATATCCGTCAGGAATGATCGCTACATTATGGCCATTGTTAAATACCTTTGCGTACCTGACCCAGCCCTCAAGTTTCACCATCTTTCCGTATTTGCGCACCCTTATCGTGCTGGCAGAGGTTGGATAAGTCGTATTGCCTGTGACAGCTAATGGACAATTGACCCACCCGCTGTCTGTTAAGGTAGCGGCTTCGGCGGCTGTAGCTACTTTACTGGTCAGAAACGCCTGATCGTAATATGCTATGTCAGCACCTGTGCCTTCTGGTTCATCGGACTGTATCAAATGCTGAGATGTCCAAGACTTGTATTTGCCGTATACAGCATAATTTCCGTTCCAGTACCCCCAAGGCATATACACCCAGACGGTATATGTGTCATGTGCTGTTGGGATCACTTTGACTTTGACACTACTACAGTTGATACGATAGACTGTAACACCGCATGCCTTAACCGCTGATGGAGTAGACTGCCAGCCGTCCTTAATCTGAACTTCAAAAGATGAGTTCTGGTTCGCACGACCATTTGCTCCATCACCAGTCCAAACACGTATCACGCCATTGCTAAAATTACCGGAGGATACCAGCGTGCCTAGCTTAACCCATTTTGCAGTGCTGTCGGCGCCGCTTACCCAAAGAGCACTGTTTACTATCATTGCGGGCTTGTTCTTGATATACGCATCACCTGATGTGGCGTTCCAGTCAGATTGAACATTTTTCTTAGCCCCTGCTTCAATGCCAGAGAGCTTTGTTTTTTCTGCTGTGGTGTAGCTTGCCGTGGTAGCGTCTAGAACAGACTTGTTACTGTGGGTATGTCGCGCCGCAGTATTTTCATCGATCTGAGCATTGAGGGAAGTGTCGTCGCCGTAGCAATAGACATCACCTTTTTTCGTGACATAGAACGCATCGCTTCGATGATCCTTATAGCCATTACCCAATTCAATTAAGGCATCCTCATAACCGACACACCACCGACCTCCGATAAACGCATCGATAGACTTACATATGTTAAACGACCCCACGACACAAGAATCACTGCAATAGTATATATCGTTTTGACTTCCAGCAATCAAACAGCAGAGTATCGATGGATTGCTTCCCACCGTTGTAGATTCCAGGTGCAAACGATTTTCAAGTCCAAAAACAATGCCGTAAGCAAAATGCTTTTGTGGTTCGCCGGATTGAATTGATACTTCGCATAACGGATCTGCTATTATGCTATTCAAAACATATGTATTTTCTGCACCGTTTGTAAAAGACGGTTCATTAAAAACCAAACAATCGCTATATGAGCATTCTTGTTCTTTCCGTTTGTTAAAGAAAACAGTTTTGGTATCGTGGTGGTGCGGTCCTTGATAATCTTTTAGGTAAACATAAATGTCTCTCGTACTTGAGGTTTTCCACCAAACAAACGGCATATCATCAGTACTGGGTATCCCAAGTCCTGTGATATCAGTCTTAGTAACAGCTTGAGCATTTGTTATATGACCCTCGTTGTTTACTGTGACTGTATAAAGACCGTTTGCGTACTCTGTGAACTTCGGATGTGTATATACCGTATCAGAATCAACCACGGTATAAGTTGTGCCATCAGAGCCAGTCAACGTGATTTCGTTACCATTTTTGGTTAGAGTATAAGTTGTATTCAGACTACTGTCAACTTCAACTTCTGAACTAGATCCATCAGATCCTGTCATTTTGATTGTATTTCCATCTTTTGACAGTTCATACGTTGTGTTAGTATCTTCGCCAGGAATCCCTAACGCTGTAATATCTTTTTTATTTACGGCGACTGCCGCATCCACATGGCCAAGACTGTCGTTTGAAAACTTATAAAACCCAATATCGTGCTCTGTATGCTTTGGGTGTACATACGACGAAACAGAACTAGAGCCATAACTAGGACTAGCATTAGTGATTTCGTTCGACGATTTTATCGCGTTGAGAGTAAACACCGTATTCTCAACATTCTGCAAATCGTAGTCGATAGCCGTGACGTTCAGATATGTGTCTATTCCGTGCTTTGGCACTAATACTCGCACTGCGTCGGTTAATTCGATCGACGAATAGTCTACATTGTAAAGACTGAGGTCAATTCCCTTAACCGTCATTTCCCTTACGCCAGATGCCCAGTCTCCTCCCACCGTCTTAGAGATGATCGGAATGCTATCAATCTCAGAGATTCCCATTCCAATCAATTGCTCGTATATGTTTGTCGTCCCGACGTCTAGATCTCTGATAATCATCCCGTATTCTTTTACCAGCTCTGGGCAATACATTACGCCATGAGCTGGATCGATTTGCCAGGTTCTTTTATTAATCGCGGTAGTTCCATTTTGAATGCCTCTGCCACCGAGCGTGAAATCTTCGCCGCTATTTGCTCGTTGCCCGTGAGGATGTACCGCAGTGAAAAATGTTGTACCGTCGTCGGTGATTGTCAAGTCTGTTAGATTTTCTCCGAATTGAATCGTCTGTCCCTCGTCTGGATTGAACGTTGGATAATGTCTGCGCATATGTAGTTGCATTACATACACCGCGTCACCTAAATCTGCTCCGCCAAAAGTTCGTTTCGGATAATGTGGAGTCTTGGAAACCCAGAACAATCCTCCGACATTATTCATCATACTCGAGATCAAATCGATAGCTGTCATATTGTTTGGGTTTGAAATTCCGCACTGTTTTTGCGCTGCGGAATCCAGATTGTCTTCGACGAAATAATAGTCGTCCGCTTGATCACCAGACGGTACTACAGGCTCATTTACCCAAGCATAAACCGGAATATCGGAATCCGTATCCTTGGCTATTCTGCCAAGATGCTTGAAAGGGGCATTTAGGTTCTCTTCATAATTTAAGCCGCCGGACATAATGTTCGCGATCACTGCTGAAGCTTCCTGTGGAGACACTCCGTATACGTGAACGCCACTTTCGTTTAGTATCGGCGATTCATATCTGGCGAATAAAGCTCTACCAACAGTTCTTGACGGATTCCATGAACCCATATCCACAGTTTTATCGTAATATATGCAGTCATTAAGATATGCCAAGCCGCCTTCGCAATGAATCGTTTTTGTTCCGTACAGGTCAGTATCGATCGTTAAGACACGCCCAAACCATATATGCTTATCATGCGTTTTCTGATTGTCTTTGATTACGTGAAATTCTGTAACCATTGGAATGATCTTAGAATATGCCACATTGGTCGGGGGTAATTCAAAGTCCAGAGTTCCGGCGGCGTTCACTTCAATATGCAATTTGGGGTTCCCGAGTTTTAATTCGTCGTCATAGCGAGTATCGTCATACATTAAAACCTGTTTTTTTTCGTACGCACTATTCACAAAATAAATTTTAAACAATTACAGATACCCCCTTCTTAAACCTAACAATGAAAAATGACGACCGGTTAATTCGTAAGTACCGTCGCCGTCATAATCGTGCCAGAATGTAAGTATACACTCTGAAGAAGCATTTACGTTAGACAACATAGCATTCGGGTCAGGTTCCATCGTGATATAGCTATCCGGACTAGCGAAGTACTGTTCAATCGTTTTCATCATTCGTACTCTTGTATGAAAAATATTTTCTGTATTATCAATCTGGCAAAAAGCATTGTAGCTAAATCCCGGTTGTGAATTGGCTGGGAAATATATGCTTAAATTAGATAGATGTAAAGGCTTTGCACCAAGTACAATCCTAGCCATTCTCAATTCAAACGGAATATCAACCGTGTCGTTCAGCTTTTCGGTTATACGATCGTAAACGGCTTTAGTATCGGCAGTCGTTGCATTCACATCCCATTTTTTATCTTCATCTGTAAGCATCAGTTTCGGCATTTTTGAAAAGTTAATCGAATACGCCGTATATGGAGCAACAGATGGATTCGGTTGTTTTTGCGTTTGATACTGAGGAAGTAATGGAATGTCAGTAAACAAGTCCCCAATGGTGCATCCATATTCGAAATCGTAGCAATCCCATAATTCGTTTTCGTCACTACGAGTTACTTCCATTTTGAATGGTTTAAAGCTGTAATCAATGGTTATCTGTGAATTGTGCTGATCCGATTTCATCGCATTGAGCGACATCCGCCCCTCGTAATAATAGTTGGGTTCGTCATATGCAATCATCTGCATGGCGCGTCCTTGCATATATCCCAAAAGCATGTCGTATGTGACAGTCCATGGGCGAATGTCATTCATTACGATAAACTCAAAAGAGCCAGTTCGGTTGCCATATGTCGGAAAACCGGTAAGCGATGTTGTCAAATCCAGCTCACCATTTCCTCCAGGAACCGATATACTGTGTACGTTTACTGGAGGGACTGTGACCACTGGACGGCTAGACGGAGCCATAACCCAATCCTCAGCTGTATTTTGTTTGCCATAAAAACGATGAGACATCAATTTATCTTCATCGTCGATGTCGTATTCCTTAGCTGGATACGCCGTAGCTTTTGGGTCAAAAAACGTAAGCGAATGAGTTTTGGTCATATCAAAACCTTTAATCCAATACATGTTATCCCTCCTCGTTGCGCTAGTTATGGCGTCTTGTGTATGCGTTTAAACGGCTCATTTCTTTGTTCATGGGCTTGGCTAGTTCTCCGACCATTGCACCTGTGTCCATTACGATTTGCATGCTTTCCATGTTCTCGGATAGCGTGTTGATATCATCTCTAAGTCCTCGAACCATTTCCAGCATATTGCTGTCATCGTAAATATCTTCGCGATCTATAGTCGCGTTTACCGCAGCAGTAGCCGCCTTTGTCATCATGGAACTTGTGGAAGCCCAAGCGGTATACGCTGTATCGTAACCTCCATAAACCCCGCGCATATCCATTGTTGGCCGTATCGTCGGGTCGATCGTCAACCGGTTATTAGCGACGGCTGAAATCGTTGATAGGGTATCACTGAGGGCGAGCTTTGCTTTATCAGCAATTGTGTAACCCGCGTTCTCGACACGATCCCCAAGGTTCATTATACCGATTGCCATTCCTTGGCTAAAGTATTCACCGAGTTTCATGGTTTCTCGTGACGGAGAATGTGAATCTAATGCTTCTTGAGCTGCGGTCAGTGCCTCGTTCGCAATAGACCGGGCAGCGTCTTGTACATAGCCCATTCTAGAAGTCAGCCCGTTCTCGAAACCTTCGCTAGCGTATCCGCCAAGGTAATAGAATTTGTTGTATATTCCATTTTGATTATTATTGATAAAATTGTACACGTTCGCAAAGAACGAGTCGATTGCTCTGTCAACTTTTGCATCAGATTCATTAAATGCATCAGTAAACGCGCTAATACCCTTCTTTGCGACGCTCTTTAATGCATCACCGAAATTTTTAACCGCTTCATCGTCAATGTCTTTCATTTTCTTAAATGTAGAGATCACATGTTCCAAAGACGTGCAGACTGACGACACGATACCACTACTAAGATCGGACATATCGTCATAGAAAGACTTAAAACGATTTCCGTACATTTGTAACTCGTACCCGACGTCGCTCATATGTGTAAGATCAGTGAAACTAGAATTAATTTCATTGAGTTTTTCAACAAGCATTTTCATGGCCGCAGTTTTAGCTTGTACGATAGTGGAGTCTATATCCTTGACGTAATCGTAATACCGACTAAGCCCGTGTCCTAAGTCTGCAATTTTATAACCTAAGTCTGCAATTTTATAACCGCCAGAGAATGTACTTCCAGTGGCGAATTCGCACACTCGACTAGCCATTCCCAAGGCATTATTTCCCGCTCTAAGGTCGTCTTCAGTTAAATCTTTTACCGAGTTAAAGTATGTCTTAACTCCATTTCCTAAATCTTCAATGTTAGACGCGAACATATCCATTTTGATGTTTCCAAAGAATGTTAAATCGTTAGAAATATCTGCCAGGACTCCGCACGTTTTGATAAGAGCGTTGCTCTTTGCGAACATTGGATCGTCTTCGCTTTCGATGTTCTGGTCCACCCAAGTCAAGTATTCCATGAACTGCTCAGCAAATTTCTTAAGACCTTTTGCAAAATCTTTCAAATCTGTGGTGAACACGGATGCAATTCCGCTTGTATTCGGGATTTCAGATGCAACAGTTACGATTGATGCTAACGATTCCATAGTCAAGTTCGATTTAACCAGCGATGATCTTGTAATATCAGCCACAGTTTCGCAGTATTCAGACATTTCTGTCGCTACGTCTGGAAGCTGTTTAACAAACGCTCCAATCGTATTATCGCCTATCCACTTGGCTAATACTCCGCCGCTATTTGGGATCTTGCTCGCGGTTTGAATTACAACTGTAAGCATGTCCATAGCGTCTTTTGACTTCTCGATCATGTCTTTTGTAATCGGTAGGCATCCGTTAGCGTAAGCACCTAAGTGCACAGCGGTTGCTGGGAGCTGAGCTACAAACGCACCGATATCGTTGTTTCCTATCCATTCGCCAATCCACCCTCCAGTGTTCGGGATGTTCTTAGCCGCTACGCAAATATCGGTTAGCATTTTCATAACGTCAGCCGAGATCTTAATCTGTTCGTCTGTAATACCCTCTACTGATTTAGCGTATTTTACTAGCCCAGATCCGACGCTCGGCAATTCAGCAATAAACTCACCAATATCGTTCTCGCCCATAATTGCACCGAGCAGACCACCGCTATTTGGAATATCTTTAGCCGAGTTAGCTATAGCAGTGATTAATTCACCAACTTTAGTAGCTTTTTCTATATCGCCATCGTCAATCTCTTGGCAATCTTCGATAAATGCTTTAAGACCACCTTTTCCGTCTTCACCTTTAATTAGGATAGACATCGATTCTACGAGATCTTCCATCGGATTACTTGAGCCGGTTAATAAACCAAATAAAGGACTATTTAATATGGCGTTTACAAATTCAGCAGCGAACAGCGATCCAAAAGCCGCGGTTAGAATACCGATGCCTTCTAAGGCTCCACTGTCTTTAAGCGTAGAAACTCCGTCAAAGAATCCCTTCGCTTCGTCCCAGAAAGATGTTAAATTTTCTCCCAACGTCGGCAACGCATTAGAAACACCTTCTATGACGCCTCCTACGAGACCGCCAACGACATTTCCGAAAAACTTACCAATAGCCAGCCCGACGGTCTCGAGGATCGGTAAGCCTCTATTGAGCAGTCCTTCCAAATCGTAATCCTCTTGAATGGAACCAAGCAATCCCAAAATCCCAGCAAATTCAGCGATAAAACCGGCAATGGCAACCATTCCAACGAATATCCCTTCGCCGGCAGACAGCTTCAAGCCACTCAGGATTCTTGTCGCCCCAGAAATCGATAGCAAAATGGTACTCATCGAGATGGCGATTGCATTTAGTCCTTCTGGATTGGTCAGATTATTCAGAAGCATAAGCGACGCGGTCATTTCGCTGATCATTAGACTAAACAGTGCAATCTGCTTTCCTGCATCTTTAGTGTCCATCAATCTGGTCGCTCCGCTGATCGCCAAGACGACTGCAGACAACGCAGAAGCTGCCGAAATGATTTCATTTTGATCTAATGAAGACAAAATGTACAGAGACGCAGTGACTGCCGCGATTTCAAGAACCATTCCAACCGCTTGTTTTACAGCGCTACGGTTACGGCCCGCAATTTTACCGGCTACTGCTAATGCTTCCATAACAGATACGACTACCAATGAACCTTGAATCGCTGTCTCTCTGTCAAGCTTTCCAAGAAGTACAATCGCAGGCACGATCAAATCGATTGCAATTGCCATTCCAACGAAAGATCCTTTGCTCTTTCCTTCTGCCGTCTGAGCGATTCTCGATGCAATTGCCATGGATTCCATGATCGCAATGACAACGGCCATACCCTGCAGAGCTGTCGACTTGTTCATCTTGCCTAGTGCATAAATTGCAGGCAGCAGCAAATTTACAGACACAGCCATAGCCAAAATCGATGCTGCTGTTTTCGAAACCTTTCCAGACAATCTAGAAGCAATTGCAAAGGATATAAGCACCCCGAGAATACGCTGCATACCTGTCTCTATTGTATCGACATTGAGCAACGTGATAAGTTTGATGGCTCCGATCATAGCAAGCAGGCCAACACCGATTCCAGCGAATGCAACGCCGATCGATGTGATTTTCTTTTCGCTAAATATAGGAGTACTAAGAATGCCAATCGCAGCGACTAGCTCAGCAAACACAATAGACAGTGTTGCGACACTCGATTTCAGTTTGTCTTCTGGAATCTGAGCAATTATCCACAATGAAGCGGCTAAAGCTGCAACACCAAGAGCGATACTCTCGAACATCTTTACCCTAAGAGTATGCTGAGCTGTCTTTGCTACATCAGTCCAGCTGGTGAACAATTTGTTAATATTCGCCCCGATGGCTGAGAATGATGCGAATATCTTAGTCAGTGAGTCTACCGATTTTTTAACAGACGTAAGCGTACTAATAACGCTAAGACCTGTTACGATTTGAGTAATGGTTTTTAATATGTTACCCCACGGTATCTTTGTAGCCGCATCTCCCATCTTATCAAAGAAAGAAGACATGAAATCCGTAGCCTTGACTATACTGTCAGAAGCAAAATTGTCTATGGCGATTGATAGTTCTGTTACAGCTGTTTTCAGAATACCTTTTTTCATAATATTCGTGAAGTAAATGTACACAGACTTCAAGTTAAATAGCTCTTTTAGTTTTCCGCTTTTCATGCCCTCGGTGATCTTCTCAAACGGATTTCCGCCAGAAGCAAGTACGGAGATCATGTCTGCTAAACCCTGAGCCATTTTTGACACAAGATTTACAAAGTTTGTAAACGCTGTGGAGCTAGACCCAGCTTCTACAAATTTATTTAAATTGTCGCCGGCTTTAGTAACAGCGTCAGAAGCGATTGGAGCAAGAGCATCCCACAAATTCTGTAACTGGGTTATAAGATTTTGTACTCCTTCAGAATTAGCAATGGCTTTGACCATGTTAACCACAGAATCTTTAAATTTATCGACCGTTTTCATGACTGCGTCTAGCAATGTTTTAAGAGCGTTAAGAACTATTTTCATTGCCTGATTATGCTGTATGAAGTTAATGATACCTGTCGTAATACTAGCCACTGAAGTTACTAGCTTAGATATCAATCCGATTGAGAAACTTATAGATTTGCAGATGACTTTGATCAGAACATTCAGAACTCCGGATTGGCGAATCCAGTAAATAACGTTCGCTACTGTTTGGCCAATATTTCCGGCTAATTCCAAAACTCCGCTTCCGAGATTCCTGATTGACTCTCCATTAGCGTCAACATTTTCGATTAGACTATCAAAAATATCCACAAGCAAAGCAATCGCTTCGCCAAACGCATTTGTTATCTTTAGAACATTGTACAAATCCCATGCGCTAATTGCCTTATTCATACTAGTGCTCAACTTGGCAAACTTCTTAGCTAGATTTGTTACCATTTTGATTAAGTTATTCGGAATCAGGTTCTTAAGCTGTTTAGCTACGGACGTAACTACAATATATGCATTGCTAAGCGCTGTCGTAATGGACTTTACTATGAACTCCAACGTTTTCGTTATAACGTTACTCTCTTCAACTCTGGCTATGATGTTTGTTATAGCATAACCAGCGTCAGAAAGAATTTGTAACAGTTTTGGACCTTGAGACGAGATGATCGGAATTAAAGCCTTAACGACACTTTTTACGATTGTGAAGCCGAAGTTGAGAACTGAAAATACGCCCATCAGAGAGTGATAGACTTGTATTGCTGTGGTTCTCGACATCTTCAATTTTGAGGTGAAAGATTCCAAACCGTCGGTTATGGCGATCAAACGTTCTGCTGTGTATTTTGGGATGAAATTGCTGAGGGCTCTTTGAACCGGAACAATCGCAGTTTTGATAGCCTCGACAATGTTCCAGAACGACTTGATCAGCTTTTCACGGCCACCAAGGTCTTTCCACACCCTTAACTGAGAGTTTCTAAATTCGTTATAACTCTGAATGGCTGTACCGATAAAATTGTTGATTTCCGTTAGAGTCGACTTTGCCTCTTCAAAATCGCCAATGACAATTTCCCATGTTTCTGTCCAACCAGACTGAACCGCTTCTTTCATAGTATCCCATAACTGTGAAAACGTCTTTACCACTGTTGCGGCATCTGTAGCAGTTTTTCCAAGTTTAGTAGTTTCATCCGTGAATTTAGCCAACGATGTAGTAAGAATATCAGTAGTCAGCCATCCCTTAGACAAGGTATCTCTAAAAGCCCCTTCTTCTTCGATCATTTGGTCAATGTTGACTCCAAACTCTCTAGCCGTTTCTTTTAGAACATCTTGGAACATCTGTCCTCCAAGGCCGGCATGCTCGATAGACAACCAGTCCTGGAGACGAACCGTTCCTGACGCTAAAGCCTGTGACAACTGGTACATCGCAGTCGATGCCTGGGTTGCGTTGGAACCTGATACAGCTGCGAGGTTAGCTATACCTTTAATCGCAGTTACTGAAGTATCCAGATCAACACCGGCAGCCGTGAATGTACCGATATTTCTTGTCATTTCCGTAAAATTATAAATTGTCTTATCCGCATAATGATTCAGTTCATCTAAGGCATTATTTACATCATCCAGCGTGGTTCCTTTGGACTGTGTATTTGCCAGGATAGTTTGAACTGCGTCAATTTGTGTCGTATACTCTTCGAAACCAGTTTTTATCGGATCGATCGTAAACGTGGTCGCGATCATCTTACCGGTACTCATTAGCTGATCTGTCAATCTACGGATAAACTGGTCGGTCATGGTGCCAAGCACAGAAAACTTATTCGTCATGACGTCTATGCCTTTTTGCATAGCTCCGAATGAGAAGTTATTTATAGAAGAAGCTAGGCTCTTCAGACTATCAGTTGCGCCCTGAAAATTCAGAGACTGTTTGAGCTTATCCAATGTGCTCAGTGTAGTTTTGCAACCCGACTCAAATTGCTTATTGTCGAATTGCATCTTTACTATCCTGTTATCGACTGAAGTACCCACTACTTCGTAACCTCCTTCCAAGTTTCCTTAGACATTTTATCGAATATCGGTTTCAACGCAGGATTGATGTAGTCTCGTCCTTTCACGTATCCGCCATTTTTTGTTGCGTGCCCATACTGTATCAGCATAGCGACAGGAATATATCCGACTATGTGCGAGTTCGTCCATATGATTTCAACTTTATCTTTTGAATAATGAATCTCATAATCCCACGAACTAGCAGTTTCGCCGGTATCCACTGGTGTAGCAGCGGCTAGAGCTCTCACACCCTCTTCTCCGTATTTACGAAGCTTAGCATACATGCTATGCTCTTGGATGCCTTTCAAAAATATGGACGTCTTCTTGAAGTCACCTGTCTGTTTAATTGTAATCACTCTAGCCCACCAACTTTCCTTTTAAAGCTTGCTAACCTTATCCTCCGGAAGATAGCCGATAATACCATCAAATTTCATTTTATACCATTTTGAATTATTCAGATTCGCATAGTGACCATCGCATACGACACGCTGAGTCCGCATCAATGTGGCTACGACAGGGTTATGCTTATCCTTGCCCGGTTCCTTACGCATGTTAATGGCTGGTGCATTTACCACGTAATAACCCTCATACTCTTCGTTAAATTTAATAGGGGTTGTGTTTTCAACGATCTTCTTTTCGTCTCCCATTACACTCATCCTTTCGAATTGCGCGCTTTTCTTCTCTGAGCATTAAGCGCTGCGTTTTGGTTCATTGTCTCTCGTCTACTCATTTTTTTCTTTGGCGCATTCTTAATGGCGCAGACTCTAATCTGAGTCATTAACCGATTGAGATTCCATTTCTCGCATTCGAGCGGAATGTTCAAAGAAAACATCTGGTAGTAAATTATCTCGGCAGTTATAATTTCTCGACTAGCTCGTGCATTGTCTTTTGGGAATGTTGTAGCTGTCATGGGATCGTTCATATAGCTTACAATCTGATCTAAAATCGATTGTGGTAAGCTTCTGTATACTAAAATGGGAACGTCTTTTGGGGTGATCGTCATACAACGAAGATAGTCGAAGAACTCATCATCAGTTTTTTTATCTGTCGTTAAGTACGGTTTCTTCCACTTACGTTCCCATTTTGATACAGACACCAGACTATGCTCCAATCTTAAAGTCATAGCTGGCATATTTATAAACTCCTCTTTAACTGGATCCCAAAATTCTTGTGGCAGGAGTTTTATTTCAAGCATCTTACTGAACTACGGAGGCGGTAACGTTAATTGCCGGCTTATCAGATACCGGAGCCTCGACCTTCGGAGCGATTTCTCTCATGAACTCAGAAGCCTTATCTGCGTCAGAGAGCAGTTCCATGAACAAGGCACTATACGCTTCAGAAGCAGCGAATGCATCCTTCATCTGCTGGTTCTTATAAAACCGCTTTCCGTCAGCAGTCTTTTCACCGTATGCCAGCAAGATGACTTTCTTAATAATATTCAGGATTTCTACCTGATCGTCGCTGGAGATAATCCGACGAATATAACCCTCGAGACCTCCTTTTCCGAGTGCCTCAAGTTCAATGCATTCAGCCTGTGTCAAGTTGAAGTGGAACTTCTCAGTTCTCTTTTCTCCGTCAAAATCAGTATATGTAATTTCCTTAGCAAACATGTAAATGACTCCTTTCCGAGTATAACGATTTTCAAACTTTTTTCAGATACTTTGAATTGCAGTATCCGGTGTACTTTCCAGACTGCACAAGATACCATTTTGAATTGTTAACGGTAGTATAGTATCCATAGCAATGGACCTTAGTTCCGTTCTTGAACGCGGTAACCACATTATCACTTGTAAGCTTACCAGGAATGTAACGGCAGTAAAGCGAGGTTGCAGTAACAGAGTAAGTACCTCTGATCGAATCTGACTTAGACTTAGCTGCGGCTACTTTTGAGTTTGATGCAGGTGCTGCAGGCTTGTGCGTTGCGGTCGTAGTCTTAATACCGAGCATCTGATTAACCCTAGCCTGAACTGTGTTATAGTCCAAGCCAAGAGCTGCGATCCGCTTCTTTCGATCCTCGCCATTTCCGTACTTACCAGCGATTACATTCTTAGCGGCCTGCTCAACGGTGATAGACGGCTTTACGGTCGAAGAATTCGATGTGGTTGTCTTCTTTCCCATTTTAGCCGCAACGTCGTTCTTAAACTTCTTCCAATGCTGTTCGTCATTGGTGTCAGTTCCGCCAGCGCTCGCTGGTACAAACCACTTCGGACATACTTTCTTAGTAACGTCGTAGTGGCGAATAAGTCCACCATTCGTCGGATTCAGACCGTAGATCTTGCACAATTCGGCGCACAGTTCTACTGCCGCATTGTACGTAGCAGTATTGAATTTACCAGTCCAATCTGGATGACAGCACTCAATGCTTACAGTATACGGATTTGCCTGATTGGTGCACCAGCTTTCTTCGCCATGTGGGATGCATCTTACAATTTCGCCAGTGAGTCCAATAATATAATTCGAACTTACCGAGCGGTCTGTATTGTTGAAGTAATTGCGATTTGCCATTGCACTTGTTCCTGGATTAGCGACCCAATGGATTGCGATGGCTGTAGTTCTTCTTCTTTTGTTACCTGGTCTGTTGTGAGTCAGGTATGCGTTTACGAAGTTCATTTATAAACCTCACTTTCTGGAGTATTCATCTTGCATGAGCTTTACCTGGGCAGCGCATTCGATATGCTTCTTATGCAGAAGTTCATACATCGCCATCATTGACTCGTTCGGCTCGTTATTCTTGGCTCTTTCTTCTTCGATTAACCTTGTTACCTGAGAATGCAGAATATCCATGTGACCCATCTCTACCTTAGACAATTCATAGAAAGTTTTAGACAAAGTAGGATCTTTTTCTTTCGTCTTGCATGCCCAGCAAATATACTCTTTAGCACCGCTGACTTCGTCGTCGATCATATCGGCAAGTGTTGCAATAATCTTCATAGAAAACTCCTTTTACTCGGGGGTGGATCTTAGGTGCCAATTACTCTAGTCTGACCGTACACTAGAAACCCCGTAATGGATTCATGCCATTTTGATTTTATTCAGCGAACATGGCTATGACTTCAGCAGGCAGCGGCAGTTGCGGATCTGTACCTGTATTCGCGCCAGAGCCTTCTGTTCCGTACAGCTTTTCTTCCAGCTTAGCAAGTTTAGCCTTGTCAGCCTTGGTGCTGTCGATGGTGATTGTTGCGATGGCCTTGTAGCCAGCCACTTCTACCGGATTAGTAGAGCATTCCCAAGAGAACGTAATTGCCTCAGGGGAGTCATTTACTGTAGCATAGCCTCTCTCGGACGGAGAAGCGGTTGCGCCGTAGATAAGATGCAGCTTGTAGCCATAGTCGTTACCATCTACATCATTACCCAAAACAGTTCTGTAGCAGAAGCCGAACATCTTTCTCTTCTGCTGACCAATTACGACACCTTTTGCTACAGATGCAGAACCATCGCATTCAGCCCATTCATCCGGATAAGTGTACGCTTCAATAGTAAAGCCGAACTCTTCCGCAGAACGCAGAGATAAGTACTTGATGTCATCAGCGTACAGTGCGGTCTCTTCCGCGCCAGATGGAGATTCAGTTACAGCGGTCAGACCGTTCCATGCAACACCGATTCCATATTTTGCCTGGGTCTCGCCCTTTGCAGGAGTAAAACCCGGATACAGGACACCCATCTTATCACCGGTTTCGTACAGACGGTCACCAGTCTGATCCCATGTGATCTTAGCCATTAAACTATTTCCTCCTTTTAATAATAAATTCTGAATACGTCGTGATTGAGATTATCCATCGTGAAATGATTATCGTGCACACACATTGAGAAGTGCGACGCTATGTCCTCGATCAGATTGCTATCGGGATCTGCGTCTACGAGGGTTAAGTCGTAGCTCATTTTAAATGTATAAGGTCGATCATCGGCGAATTGTGTGTCTCCATGAGCTCTGTCATAGATAATACATGGATACTTGAGTTTTACTGACTCAGGAGGCTGAAAATAGACGTTTTGACTCCCAAGGATATTGCACAGTTCCTCGTGCAATTTAAGCCGTCGGTCCATTATACACACCTCCAACCGTCAGATTTAATCTCGGATAGGAAATATCAATATTATTGACTTTCCAATAAGCTCCGAGAAATTTAATGTAACGGATAGCTGAGAAATGCTCATAGGCAAAAGGATCTGCAACAATGGAGATCTGATTCGTAATGTTTACGTTATCATTCAGCGTTTCGGTTCCTTCCCATCGGCTGGCGGTTCGCGTAAGGTCTCCACGATATGTACGCTCCTTAACGCTTTCTGTCCACACGCCAGGACTGGTTTCTTCGCTAACCGCAAATCCTATAATTCCGTAGAATTTTGCCATTTTGATTTCCTTCCGTTAAATTCGTTCTTAGCCTGCAGCAGCTACTCTGTGCTCGAAGCTGATTGCAGCGTACGGCTTGGTCAGGGCGCCAGAGATACGGGTTTCGATCAGATACTTCTGCTGGTTGTAGTCGATATCGAAGTCGTCGAACATGGTCACCTGACCGCCAGCGTCTGTACCGATGGTGTAGTCGATCGGATTTACCAGGATACCATCCAGAGAATAGTCTTCTTCCTTGGTATCGCCGAGGGACTCGTCCTTAACCTTATGCTTCATACCCTCCATTACCGGTACAGTAACGATCTTTGATACACGCATAGCAGTTGCCAGATCAGCAATAGAATTGTACAGCTTTCTGCCAGTGGTATCTTCCAGCAGGAGCATTTCGGTCAATACATCTTCTGTAGTCCAGAATGTCGGATTGCCGGAACCCTTGTATTCCTTACGAGCCTTTACAACTCGCTTGATCAGATCCTTAGCACGATCGGACTCGGTAGTTGCTTCAGCGTACTGAGCACGAGCCTTCACGGTGTATACATCACTGTCGGTCCAGATAGGACGAATGTGATCTTCGGATACCTTATCTTCAGCCACAGAGCTACGGCCGTCGCCAACGAGAACTGCACGGGCAATTTCCTCATCCAGCATAATACGCATTTCGCCCTTCAGCCAAGCAACAACATTGAAGTCGGTAATGTCCAGAATATCATCACGATCCAGCTTCTGCTTCTTGTAAATGGTCTGCGGATCAGTGGAACGCTTCAGCAGAGCGATAACTTCCTCCATCTTCTTCTTTCCCTTGATATAACCCTTTGCACGAGCTTCGTCGGCCGTGATGTTTGCATGGATAGACTTGATACGGGTAAACGGAGCGTGCTTTGTAGCGCCCATCAGAGTGCTTACCCATTCGGTCTCACGCTTGATGAAATCCGGGGAATCACTGATTGCCTTAGCATCCGGGAACAGCATGTTGATGTCTTTTACACCGTACTGATCTGCATGGGACAGAACTGATTCCTTCAGAGATCCCAGCCGTTTTGCATCTGCGAAGATTTCATTCATATCGTCGTGAGACAGTACGAACTCCTCGGAATCGTTTTCTGCGTCAAACATATTGTGCTTCACGTCTTTATCCTCCTCAGTTGTATTTTCTTTGCTAGCAAGCGCTTCGCCAACCAAATAGTCCAGAACCTCCTGCTGCTCTTCAGTCATAGAATCGAGTACATCCTTGACGGTCTTTTTCTTATTCTCAGCCATAGTTTTTTCCTCCTTTGCACCATCAGCGTGCACAATCGGACCCTCTGGATCCAGATCGATAGCATAAGGCTCGCTGTAGATGAAAGCTTCGTTTGTTTCGTTATCAACATCGTCGTGTGCTACGACTTCGTCGATATACGCTCCGGGATTTGCACCAGCCAAAACCAGACTGACTTCGCGGATTGCGCCATGAACTACATCTGAACCAATTTTCTTGATGTGATTAGCCCAAATAGACAGTCCGTTGATGTCTCCGTGCTTTACCAGCTGCTTGGCGTATTCGCCGTTTTCTGTATCGTTGAACAGACCGTAAGCATAGACACCATCAGCTCTATTTTCAAGCAGGCACTTACCCAGTACATTCGTAGGCTCTTTATGCTGGTGAGCCCAAACCATAGGTACTACCATCCCGTCACAGTCTTTAAAAGCGCCATGACGAATAGTTACGCCATCGGAGCATCTGCGATCGTTTCGAGTTGCATAGCCGCCGAAGTCGTATTTAGCAAAATCTTCTGCCATTTTGAATCACCTACTTTTATTTCTGTCATACTCTTCTTTAACTTTGTTTATGAGTTTTTTTATCTCGTCGCCAACTCTTTTTTTATCTTCGTCGCTAAGACGTTTTATACGTTTAGAAATAGATTCAGCGATTTCTTTTCGAATTTCCTCAGCCCGGGCTTTCATCTCATCGCGCTGTGTCTCAGTCACGGTACGCTTATTCCCAGATAACGGATTCTGCAAACTGCTGGATGATAGAGTGGAGTTTTTAACTCCGGATGCTCGTCCTTTAAGCACACGTCTCTGCATGTAATACTCATGTGCTTTAATTGGATCGTAATATTTCGAAGCGTAATGATAAATCTCATCGTCATTCGGCATCGTTATCACCCATTTCCTCACCGCTCAGAATTCCGTCGATGTCATTTTGAAGTTGTTCAAGCACACTGTTAACCTCATCAGCTCCACCAACCGTCGTTCCAGCCTCTCCATTATTTGCAATGTTCTTATTGACCAGTTCGTCAGCTCTAGGTTCCGAACTAGGCTTGTAGCCGATGATGGCTCTGAACTCATTCGAAGACAGGATTTCGTTTCGAGTAAATCGGTCTGCCAGATCTGCAAGCTGTGTAGTAGGTACGAGCTTAAACGGATCTCTGAAGAACTCGATAGAATGTCCCTGAGTCCTAGCTGTCTTGGTCAACCACTTGCGTTTCATCTCGATCGTGATGACTGAGAGGAAAGGTTCAATAACACGGTTATAGTAATTAAGCATTGTCTGCTCGTTTGCCGTTCCATCGAAAATTGTCTTATCCATTCCAAGCTGACCGAATAACATATTCGTCAAGTACTCGATCTGAGACATGAGGTTATTCTCGAGAGAACGGTTAAGCTGAATGACTCGCTCGGTGCCGTCAGTATATGCGATACCATATTTCGAGTTAGCGAGCTGATCCTCGATCATTTGCTTACGCCGATTAGCCTGTTGCTCCTGAGCTTTAGTCTTGATCGTGTATGGAAGCTGAATGATCAAATCCAACTTACTCGACCCAGACTGCTCATCGATAGCATCCAGCAAATTCAGTTTTCTGATTAACCGTTTGAGAATACCATTTGGCTCGTTCATAACCGAATAAAATGGATTTTCAAGAAGAACACAGCATTTCTTTGCAACTCGCAAGTTCTTATGCTGACAACTTCTGTCATCGTAAATATCCACCGTCACGTAATCTGCAGACCATTGCACTACACGTCCAACGCGCATACTGTAAATGTTGTACGAATCGTTCGTATTTGGATCGACGTCACTTTCATATGGAACTACTGCAACGCATCCTTCGTCGCACATGGACATTACCATATCCTGAACAAAAGCTCGATATGTCTGATCCTTATTGGGGGAGAGGGTTAGACAATCGTTTAAGCTGTCAGTTATGGTTTCAACGAAATTTCCGTTTACGTCTACTTTGACGTGTTCCATTTTGATTGATGCGACGTCGAGTGCTATCCGATTGTAGATTGACATGATTATAGAACGTTCGTTGCTAATGAAACGACGTGTTCTATCGGGTTTTGACGAAGACACAATTGAACCTGTGCTAGCGTCAAGTTTTTTGTATTCGTCTGTGGGATCTCTGCTAAAGAAAGCATTCCACAGTCTCTTTCCTAAGCCCATAGAGACCCTCCTTTTATTCGTAACTATCTTTATGGATCTTAAAGGCGACAAACGCATCTATCAATGCTGATACGTTATCGATCTTTTGCTCGTAGCGTTTCTTTAAAAGCTTACGATTTCCGTTGGTATCTTCCAACGTAATGCAATTACCCATGCAATACGTCATAAGACTTTCATCGTGAAGTAGGCACTGATCTTCAGCCATTTTCTTAATCTCACCTAGAGGAACACTTTCTGTTTTAGCGCCCTGGATTACTTTCTCAACGCCATATGGACTGTTTTCTTTGCACCAACGCTCTACAAAATACTGTGCGTTATATGGGTCGTAACCAAAACTACGAATCTCATAACAGCACGAACGTATGTGTCGATCAAGATCATCGAAGACATTGTCGATGTCCAACACGGATCCGTTCATAACTACCAGAGTTCCTTCTTTCATGAATTCCTCGTACTTTGCTCTCATCGCCAGGGGAAGTTTGAACAATGTGCGCTCTGTTATGTAGCTTCGCACCTTGCATGCAAACGTACCATCTGGTAACGGAAATAAAAACGTGAATGCACAAAAGTCATCGCCCTGGGATAGATCGGCTCCGAGAGAACAAGGCATGCCCCAGTAAGATCTTTTTCGTGTTGGCAAGGTTTCCTCATAGGTGAAGAAATATGTGTAACCCTCCATGGGTAATCCAAATCGCTTTGCCAAAATATCGTTTCTGGCAGATGGATTCTGCTCGGCTTTTTCAACTGCTTGCTGATAGACCTCATACGTTACAGTCTTGCCTAGATTTGGGTTGGCTTTTACCCACATGGCAGGATCGGCTACTTCTTTCACGTCGTCCAGCTTATACCACCAGATAGACACATGCGGATTGATGTATTCGCCTTTAAGAATCTTCATCAATTCCATTTTGATTGAATCGCCGGGTCCATTTCGAACCGTACCCTCTGAGCTCGATGCTACAATCAGATAGTCCTCATTCTTAGAAGCACCCTGTTCGATTGCTTCGACGACATCTTCTCGAATGTCACCAGAGAGCCATTCGTCAACCGTCGCAAGTATACAACGCATGCCCTGAAGTTTGTCAATTGACATTGGCTTTACTTCAAGAAGGCTATTGGTAAACAGATTCTCAATTCCCTTCTTCGTGGCCGCGAGTTTCACGCCCTCCGGAGAACGAGTATTGTGCACTGATCCCTGAGTATAGAATTTAAACAGAGGTCCTGGTGCTCTTGTAATAGCAGTCCTGAATGGCGCCATTACTTCATCCGCCTGTCTCATTGTCGGGGCTGTTGTGATCTGTGACGTAGTTTGAGTGTTGACTGTAAGCTGATAGGCCTGATGTGTTTCGTCATAAACAGACTTAGCTGCTCCGCGAGCAATGATCAGATACTGCTTGTTGATGAGGCGTTTCTTGATACGCTTGGTAACGTAATGACCACCTTGATGATCTTCGCTCGGCTCATAGACACTTCTCTCGACAAAATAATACCACCCGTAAACATCTTCAGCCCAAAGCTTAAACGTATCGAGTAGCCTCATCGGGGAACCATCGGTTAGAGTCAATTCGTTTTCACAAAACTTAATGTAGCCCTCAACTGCTTGGTCGTCGTAGTAGAAATTCGGATTGGCGATGTTGTCATCTATGCGATTCATTTGCATAGAGATTTCTCGATTAACAGGGATTTCACCGCGCAACACGGCTTTACGGAATTCCCCATAATAACGAGGCGTTGCTGTGTTACTTAGTGACATTTGTTACTCCTTACCGATAGATGAAGAAAGAATTGTACCGTTCAACAAAGGAAGCTCCATTATTGTCAGTCAATTCCTTAAGATTCTTTGTTCCGTATCGTTTCTCCATCTTTTTATAATACTTAGCCGCTTTATATTGACGACTTTTAGCAGTCCTAGTCAAAGTATCTGCTTTTTCTTTACGTACTTGATACCTTTCTTCGTTTCTTGTGCGCGACGCTTTTTCTACTGCCTTGTGAGCTTTCATGGATGCTTTTTGTGCTTTAGCGTCTTTCGAAGCGAGGCGTTTATGCTGCGTTCTCAGTTTCTTTTTACCACGCTCAGTCAGTGTACCATCAGGATTCTGATACCGACGTACACCCCACTTTTGGCCTTTAATACCATGGTGTTCGATTACTGAGTCGTAGTGGATTCCGTAGTATTCTGCCATTTTGAATCACCGTTTCTTTTTTTCTTGTTCATGTTTTGCTTCTTCAGCAAGCTTCTCGGCTATCTCGTCTTCCTCTTGTTTTTGTTCTTTAGCGTAGCCTTTTATAGCTTTTTCGGCTTTGAGACGCTCTACCGCCTGTTTCTTCTGATCCGGAGTCAATTTGCTTCGCATCTTCCAGAGTTCTGAAGCTGATGCTGTGTTTATGAACTTCGACACTCCATCATCTTTCTTTTGACCCAGCTTGATGTCAGTCAGGCCGATAGCGTTTGTAACTTTGGTAATTTTCTGAACAGAGTCGTACACTGAAGTTAATGTATTCGCGGTAGAGGCTAGTTTGTCTACGAATTTAGCTCCTTTAGACTTTGTGTTAGAATCAAGTCTTTCAATCTGAGCTTTAGTATTCAATCTAGTGAAAGCCTCCTGTAACTGTTGTGTCGTTAATTCTCCGCTTCGGCCTAGGATTTCTTCTTTAGTTCCGCTTTTTACTAATTCTTCAGTAGTTTTGACTTTTTGCTTTGTTTCTTCGAGTCTTTGTTTCCTGACGTCGAACTTAGCTGAAGCTTTTTTAAACTTAGAAGATGTTTTTCTTAAAGAAGAGGATAACGCTGCATACTCTCTAAGCTCTTTGCTCGTCGCAGTTCCATTTTTCTTTTTCTTAGCGAGGGTCATATAACGACTTCTGGACTGCTTGACCGTATCTCCCAATTTAGTTACTTTTCGCTCAAGTCTACCAAGCTTTTTACGTCCGAGTGACGTCAATGTCCCATCAGGATTCTGATAACGGCGTACACCCCACTTTTGGCCTTTAATGCCGTGGTGTTCGATTACTGAGTCGTAGTGGATTCCGTAGTATTCTGCCATTTTGAATCACCTACCTTCTTCACATACTTGATCGAAGATACGCCAAGGATTGCGCCGAGGGCAGTATCGATTGCAATGATTGTGCTAGTGATCTGCTCACCATATGGAATTCCCCAGATCATAGAAATGGCAGAGAACAGAGTGGCGATTGCTGGGAATACTACGAGAGCAATCCATTTGAGAATGTCATATACTTTGTTAGACACGTTTTCACCCTCTTTCGCTATTCTTCTCGTCCATGTCTGCAGCTTCTTCTGGACCGACAATTCGCAATTGTGCACAGGCGTTGTAGCCTATTTCACAATCACCGTTTCCTCCCATCTCTCGATAAGGACGATACAGATACTCTAAAGTTTGTTTTTCTCTGAGAGTGATTGCGCCTCTGCGAATACATTTGTCTGTCAAAACCATAATCTGATAATGGCCAAGTCCAAGCAACATTTTGGATGAGACGAGTTCGTTACTTTTCTTTTTGTCTTTTCTGTTAATCAAAAATTGAACGAACGACAATACTCCCGAAGATGTTAATGCCGTGATCACAGCGACAATTACAGATCTCATTTCAGGGCTCATCTACTTCCTCCAATCTAGGATCAACTTCGACATTCATTCTCCATTCCAGCTCCTTAATTTCGTCTTTCATAGACTGTTGCGTAAATGAATTGGACGGGGGATCGAAAACTAGTTTGACTTTCAAGTAAATATACGTCTTAACTTCGCTAAGGATGGCCTCGTCTTTGCCAAGAAAATCATTCCAGGTTTCATCCAATCCCGTAATATTGAATCCATTAGCGCCTACACCGAGTTGATTTAGGATTCGTAATGCCGAATTTATATGGACGATCAGATCTGTGTCGAAACCAGTGAAATCGTCGTCCTCGACTCCACCTATCATTTTCTTAATTGTTCTTAGAATGCTGTCCACGACTGTTACCTCCGTTAAACTGGAGACAGTCGGAATTAGCATAGCCTTTCAAACCGTGCTCTGAAACTACTTTGAAGAAGTGTTTATCATCCCAGCTCCAAACTTCGTCATCAGTATTAACTTCTACGGTTTCATTCATTTTGATTTCGCCGCATGTTACATCAGACAACTCGGTATCGGACGGATCAGCTCGGAGTGACATGACTTTGCATCCGACGATCTTAGCTTTCTTCATCTTATCACTTCCAGAGACATGTATCTCCAGGTTTTCTTTCACCATTGGGGATATTGAGTTTATTGTCTGTTCCGTAATGTATTATGTTGTGTGTATGAAAACACGTTAATATTAAATTGTCCAAATCGAATAGCTTGTCAGAGCCCTCTTCGATATCGTCTATGGTAATTGGGACGATGTGGTGAATAATCGGCCTCTCGTAAATTATATAGCCGTCCACACCCAAATCGCAACCCATATCCCGAACAATTACTTTCTGTCTTGTAAGTTTCCATTGACGGGAACGATAGAGTTCTTGATTAACGTACCGCTCTACGCCAAACGTCTCGTAAGACACTTTACTATTGGTTCTTAGATACTCTAGTCGCTCCTTAAACGACGGGAGAGTGATGAGCTCGCGATATGTTTTCATTGCTCGTCTCCACCGCGACCTGAGTATTCCCTCATAGCGCTCAACGCGTTTTCATACAATTCCTTAATTTCGGCAGCTGACTCGAGCGCCTCCGTCTTAGCCTTAAGCAATTTCTTTTGCTCTTCCATCATTTCTTTTTCGAGACGTTCTTTGGTCGAGCCAAGTTTAAGATAATGCGTGATAACTTGAGACGAGGCCGTTCCTTCCATGAGCTGTTTTTCAGCTAGATCAACCGCGAGTGCAATCATCTGATTCTCTCTTGCTTCTACGGACATTGCGGTTCTTCGTTTTCTAGTTTCACTCATATGATCTCACAACTTTCTCTCGCTATCGCGTGTACTTTATTCAGTGTGCAAATATCCTTACGCTTGGTTAAATGTAATTTTTGGAGGTATACATCTTACGCAATGGAAAGGAGTCCCGAAGAATCGGTTTTTGGAGGCAACCCAATGGCAAAGGAGATCGTAAATGCCTATAGGATACTTGCACACTCGATAAAGTACACGCGGTTAACGTGTACTTAGACAGATTAAAGCTCTGCCTTGCTTTTCATTTTGTTTTAGTCAAGTTTAACAGCATAGCCTGCTACGTGTGTGACTGTTCCGGCAACACCGGAAGAAGTTACGCCATAAGCCGGACTGTTGACATAACACGGAACAGCAATATATCTTGTTGTCTCAATATGCACAGTGACAAGAGCATTAGCTACGGTCGTAACTGTTGCTACGGCCTCAGGCATTGCAACTCCATCTTTAGTCATCTGGATTACCGCAGTGCCAGCAGCTGTGGGATTAAGCGTAACGTCAAAACCAATCCGATACAAACCGGAAGCCTTAACATTGAACCCACTGGACTGCGCATTGATACACTTGCCTGTCGAGGTTACCTCTCCGCCAAGGATTGACAAAGTTGTAACTGCGTCTGTTACAGTCTGATTGCTGTTGGTGTAGGTTGTAGAACAGGATCTTACGTTGCAACCACAATTGTTACACATTCATATCCCCTCCTTAACAACCAGAGCAGCAACCTCCGCAGAACGGAGACATGCCAGCGTTGTAGGTAAAACCGTTCGGATACCGTACGACGTTGTTCATCTGCTGAGCCAACTGCAGCTGGGAAATCTGAGCCTGCTGTGCCGCGATTGTCTGCTCCAGCTGGTTCTTCTCCATTGCTGCGAACTTAGCATCGATGTTGGCGTTGATCGAGGCTGTGTTGATAGCCTGATTATAGTTTACACCGTCGATAGCTCGCTGTGTTGTACAGCAACACTGAGCCATCTGAGAAGACAGATCAGACTGAGCAGAGGATACCTGCTGAGCAAGATTTGCCTGGCTCAAAGCCACTTCCTTGCCAAGCTGACCTACATTTCTCTGCATCTCATAGCCAAGATTGCAAATACCGTTACCAAGGATCTGAGTCTGCTGCTGGTTCTGATCACTCAGTCGTCCAACCTGATTCTGCAGATCATTGAAGTTCATGGCACTGCACAGTCCGGCTTCGGTTACCGGATCGCCGTTACCGTTGGCATTTCGATTATTCCAGCCGCCCATTCCGAACATGAACAGAAACAGAATAATGATCCACCATGCGCCACCGCCAAAACCGTCGTAATCGTTGTTCTTGGACGCAGCCGCAATATCGGACAGAGAGTACGTGTTTTCCATAAATGTACCTTCTTTCATAGAATATATGTCATAGAGGTCTGCGCACTACCTCGCTAACACCTACTTAAAAAATGCCTGCATCAGTGAAGCCTGCTGTTTCAATTGCTCAAACTGAGCCTGAGACATTTGGCCATTTGCGAGCATTTGCTTTACAATAGCTTCTGGGTTCTTGCCCTGCATCGTTTTCTTGAATTCAGCGAACTGAGCCATCATTTGCATTGGATTGCTGCTGGCCATTGTTCCGCTGTTTTGGGTTGCGTTGCTTAGCATCGCGAGAACCGGATTCACTTGGTTCATAAATATACTCCTCCAATCTAGCTAATCTCTGCTCAATAGATGAGAGCATTGTCTGCTGCTGATCTTGATGCGGAGAAATATCGAATGCACTTACTGTTTTGTACCCAGCACCATCCGTTGAAGCCAGCCAAAGCACTGGAGCCGTTTCGTCAAGTAGTAAAACCTGACTGTTCGGACCCATTTGAAAGGCTTCAGCTCCGTTTCTGCCATTCACTTTCACAATATCATAATGCGGCAGTTGCTGGTTCTGGTAACTTGTGTTCATTCCGTTGCCGAAAGGCGACTGAAAAGAGTAATTTGGCATTCCATACATGGGGTTTTGCATAATATCCAGATCCTTTCCATAATTTATTGCCTACTTCTGGAGACTTTTACCCAAGAATGTTTTTCAAAAATATCACTTCGGGGAATTTTTGAGGAGATCGGGAAGAGCACACGT
>OGDS01000281.1_pt1 | contig 56288 bp, 39 predicted proteins | sample 1570351 | NCBI WGS metagenome assembly OGDS01 (sample SAMEA2581974, study PRJEB24529) | metagenome | biome: Human gut stool | place: China | collected 2011
ATAATATGAACGGACTGTGTGAACTGCTTGAAATGCTTTTTGAATTTTACAGAAACTTATGCCGGATATATTCTTCGGATTGATTGTGCAAAGGCAGAGAAAGGATTAAAGACAACACCTAATTCAGAGTGTGCCTTGAATGCTTTGGCAATAGACAATCCTGTGAAGTATGCTCGACTTTATCTTGACGGTACTATGCAGATGTGGATAGATGCGGAAGATTCGTTGGTTTCTTTAAGGAGCATTTTTCTCCCCATAGTGTTCTTTCATCTGGCAACATTTAACTGTCACATGAACATAACAGCTATTTCTGCTTATTCGCATTGTGGTTCATTATATTGAATAAAAATAGCATAAAACACAACGTAATCGGAAACAGGAGTCCAATGCGCATGCCCACATGAATACTACCTCCAAACATGTCCGCAACCCTTCCTACAATGGCTGGACCTATGCTTCCTCCAAGATCACCTGCCATTGCTAAAAGTGCAAACATTGCAGTTCCTCCTGTTGGAAATGCCTTGGAAGAGATGCTGATTGTACCGGGCCACATGATTCCTACAGAAAACCCACATACAATACATCCAGCAAGTCCAATGATCGGATTTTCTGAAAATGACGCTAATAAATAACATACAAAACATAAGATACCGGAACCAATCATAAATCTGTTTAGTTTCATTTTATCACCGGCTTTTCCAAACAACACTCGTGAAATTCCCATCGTCACAGCAAACATACAAGGTCCGGCAATATCTCCCACTGCCTTTGAAAAGCCTAGGGCTGATTCTGCGTACGCAGATGCCCATTGTGCCATTGCAAGCTCCGATGCCCCGGAACAGACCATCATCACAATGGCAATCAGGAACATGGGATTTGAAAATAATTTTCTGATTCCCATTCCCTGTCCTTCCTCTACTAATGATTCAATCGGACAAGTTGCAAAATTAATAATATTGATAGCAGGAATTAATGCAAAAATAACAGCAAGCCATTTCCAGCTGCCAATTCCAAATAGCAGAAAGAAAACGGTCGAAACAAGTATAGTTCCAACTGCTCCCCAACAGTAAAAGGAATGCAGAAGGCTCATAGTAGCCTCCTTGTTCTCAAACGGACATGCTTCCACAATAGGACTTCCTAAAACCTCGATTAAGCCACTTCCAATCGCATACAAAATGACACTTATAATAATACCAATAAACGGAGATGGAATTATTTCCGGTAAAAATGCCAAACCTACAAGGCCTGCAGCCGAACATACTTCAGAAGCAACAATGCATACTCTATATCCAATTTTGTCCACGTACTTGGCACAAAACAAATCTACCAAAAGCTGTGTAAAGAAAAAGGATGTTGATATCATAGCAATGTTTCCAAGTGAAATATTGTAATCTGTATGAAATTTCAGAAATAGTAAAGGTGCAAAATTCGCAGCAACTGCCTGCGTAATAAATCCCAAATAACACGCCAATTTTGTCTTTTTATAATTCTTCATCATTTTTCCTAAACTCTCTTTGTTGTTATTCTTAGATAATGCTCATCTCCACACCAAACACTTCCCTCATAGAACGTGCCTACGTATCTTGGTTCACAATTCACTATAAATGACTTTTCAATAAGCATTAACATAAATTCATTTACCTGTTCCTCATTATCTAAAATGATAGAAATACATTCTTTTTCATCACATAAACCAAATTCAACCTGTGCAAACATTTATCTTCTCCTTACGGCTAAATAGAACTATATAGCAATTTTGTTTATTTTTCACTATATAATATCGCAATTATGCTGTATAATATCGTAAAACAGATTGTTCAGGAGGGGACTGCCATGTCGCAGAAAGAAAAGAAAAAGCTTGTAAGTATAAAAACCGATGATACACTGATGGAAACTGCTTTACATGGGACTCATCTTTTTCCATACAAACTCTATGATGATAACATAACCGATTATGATTTTAACTGTATTGACTGGCATTGGCATACCGAATTTGAATTTGTATATATCGAATCCGGTATAGTTCACTTTAATGTAGGAGAAGATAATTTTGACATGTCCGAGGGACAGGGAATATTTATTAATTCCAAAGTTGTTCATAAAATGCATTCCGAAAATGACGCTGTAATTCCAAATTTTCTCTTTCTTCCGTCTCTGATTGCTCCGAAAGAAAGTTTAATCTATCAGAAATTTGTGTTACCCTTTCTGAACTCATCTTTGGGTTATTACATTTTTTCTTCTTCACAGGAATGGCAGAAAGAAATTTTGTCTGAAATGCAAAAGCTTATACAGTTTAGCAGAGGTGAAATAAATGAACTACAAATATCTGTTCAATTACAAAAGATATGGGCACTCATAACTTCAAATGTTATTTGTTACCCAGAAACTCAAAATGTGAATTCTTCCTCACTTGCACGGTTACAAATGATGATGCAGTTTATACATTCGAATTACCCTGAAAGCATTTCTCTTTTGGATATTGCCAAAGTTGGGGAAGTGAGTATCAGTACTGCCTTGAATTTGTTTCGTAATGTACTGAATACATCTCCTGTCAACTATCTGATATGCTACAGGTTAAGGAAGGCAGCATTACTTCTTACCAATACAGAAAAAAAAGTAAGTGCCATTTCAATAGAAACTGGATTCAGTAATACAGATTATTTCTGTAAAACATTTAAGAGAATGTATTCCTTAACTCCTACAGAGTATAGAAACGTAAAGAAATGAATTATCCGACGAAAAAAGGGCGACTTATCTCGCCCCTTTATCTCTGCTATGGTAATTCCTTTGTGTATGCTGCTGATCAGCTTCTCTTTCACTTCCACACATTAAGGCATACCTACACCACCAAATTTCACCTGTTTTATTAAGGAATTTAATAATTGTTATATTTTGTTATCAAATTTCTCACAAACTATTGAAAACACTACGTTTGTGACAGGTGAGTTTTTCCTTATATGTTCCCTTGTGTTATATCATTCCACCAGTGTTTACGGACTCTGGTAAGGGAAAAGCAAGGACACAAGATGTCCGGTGGACATCTGCTCTGTGCCGACCGAAGCGGCAGCGGAGACCAACAAATCATATAACACAGTATAACACAAAATGAAACTGACATTAAATAAACTTAAGACCGAATTTCATCAAATATGAATTTCGGTCTTTTTACTCAGTTCTACTTCCGGTTCCAAAGCGTCAGCAATTGTTCGCGGATCGGTGCATAATGCTCCCCCATAAGTCCAAAATCCATCTCCTTATAAGTCCAGACAGCACAGCCGATACCAAACTGCCGGAATACGGTATCCACATCCGTGAACCAGCGCAGGGTATCTTCTACGGGAGCCTGATCAATAACACCGAATTCTCCACAGTACAAAGTCACTCCGGCATTTTTCGCAGCAGTAACTGCTTCCATCACCATTTCCGTGATAAATTCGGTTCCCATAGTCTGTGACTGTGCCTTGCAGACTACTTCTCCCTGATATCCGATGGGCAGCGACTTTGTACGATAATAGTCCATTGCTTCCGGATAATAGATATCTTCGGTCTGGCTGATGGTCGGTACCCAGTGTGCTTTCTGATGGGTAAACAGCAACGGCTCATAGAAATGGAACGTGAACAATATATTTTCATCCTTGGGCTTCTCTAACAGCTTCAATGTCTTCACACTGTTCCATTGAATTCCGCCGTATATAATAATGGTGTCTCTGGCTATTCGGCGAATAGCGTCCACCGTTTCCGCAATGAGCAGATTCCACGCTTCCGCATTTTCCTGCTCTACCACTTCATTCAGAAGTTCAAACGCAACATGAGTCTCGTTCGCATAATGCTCTGCAATCTTGATCCACAGATTTACAAAACGCTTCTGCACCATTTTATTTGTGAACAGAATATTCTTTTTCTGATCCCCGGCATTATTAAAATCATAGCCATACGCTTTATGCAGATCCAGTACAATATTCAATCCCTGCCGTTTACACCATTCCACCACTCTGGTCACGTAGGCAAAGCCCTCTTCTCTGGTTCTGCCATATTCATCTTCCAGTACTTCATAATCAATTGCCAGACGTACATGGTCAAATCCCATGGAAGCAATCTTACGAATGTCTTCCTCCTGAATAAATGCATCGTAATGTTCTGTGCTATGCACACACTGAGATAAATAACCACCTAAATTAATACCTCTCTCTAATTTCATGCTCTTGTCCTCCTGATCCTTTGCAACGGAAAAGTTATAATCCTGCAGTTCTTCTTTTCTCTATCATATAATTTGAAACAAATTTCATATATCGTTTCTATATTATTTTTGTCGTTTTTATGCTATATTATTTATAGCATCAGCGTGCCACTATCTTCACTCCACAAGAGAAAGAATCGCAAAGCGGTTTTGAAAAGCATTTTCATAATTTCAGAAAGGTGTCCATATGAACATTCCTCAGGAACTTCTCTATCAACAATATGTCCGCAGAGAATTAGAGACTTATCGTGCCCCTTATGATCCTGAGCTGGAATTCTACAGCTATGTCAGGCAGGGAAATACCGAAAAAGTAAAAGAATTATGCCGTGAATCTTTTCAGGAAAAGAAAGGCCTGGGTATCCTCTCGGATTCTCCTCTGCAAAATCTGAAATACCACTTTGCCATCACCGCTGCCATGCTGGCAAGATACTGCATTGAAGGCGGCATGGAAGTCACAGAGGCTTATGATCTCAGCGACTACTATATTCATAAGGCGGATCTCATGAAATCAAAAAAAGAAATTTCCACCCTGCACCCACAGATGTGTCTGGATTACACTACTCGTATGGAAAAAATGCATAGAAATCATGCCTGCTCCCGTCCGGTTGCCCAGTGTCTGGAATATATCTATGATCATTTACATAATCGTATCACTGTCCCGACGCTCGCCGCTCATGCCGGCATATCTCCCGGTTATTTAAGTCACCTGTTCGCAAAAGAAATGGGAATTTCTGTCAGTTCCTATATTCAGAGCAAAAAAATAGAGACCGCTCAGAATATGCTTTGCCATTCCGATTATGCGATCTCTGTAATTTCTACCACCCTGGCGTTTCCCAGTCAAAGTTATTTCACATCAGTTTTCCGGAAAAAGACCGGGAAAACACCAACGCAGTATCGTGCAGAACACTTCCGCACTTCCGGCATCCAATAAAAAACCGGAAATGTTCTTATCTCTGCCGGGCCATGGCAGGTGAAGATTTACAGGATAAAACGCCATGATTATATATCACTCGTTCGATACCCTGACTTCGTGCAATTTCACAGACAGGAAACATTTCCATCAAAGATGCTCCTGTAAAAAGAATTTGTCCTGTTGAATCCCGATTTTCTTAATTCTACAAACTTGAATTTATCTATTAACTCTCTTAACTTTCCCCTATTTTCAAGGCTTCCCGCCATTGAAAATTCTATATATGTATCCTTTTCCCTTGTTTTTGCCCTTATGGGATAATTACAAGGGAAAATTCATTATTCAGTTGTTTAATCGTTGCCTGCCACTTTATCAAGAAGTCTTGCGGAAGTCCGCTTTGCTTCCCTTGTAGCATGGGCGTAGACATTCATGGTGGTACTCACGTCTGAGTGTCCTAACAGTTCCTGCACATCCTTAGGCTGAGCCCCGTTGGATAAGAGGTTTGTCGTGTAGGTATGCCTTAATGTGTGGAAATGGAAACCTTCAAGCTCCGGCACATTTTCTGTCATTCCCAAATGGTAATACTCGTAATGCACCCGATTCTTTTCCATTACCTCTCTGTAAAAATTCCGCTGATAAAGTTCTCCATACTGAAAACGATTTACTTACTAAGAAAAAAGAGCTTGAAAGCAAGATTGCCACCAAAGAGGAAGAGATCCGAACTCTCAAAGCCAGATTATCCAATATCGTCAGACAGCATGAATTTGCAACAGTACAAGACTTCTACACAGCATTCTATACTGCACAGCGTGCCTTTGACGCATATCAGAAAGAACGTTCTAAGTGGGAAGAAGCATACGGAGAGAAAGTTACTCCAAAGTTCGAAACCATACACGACAAAATAAAAAGGTATCAGGAAAAGTCTGACAACCAGAACGCCAATCGACCTTATCAAAGCAAAGATAAAGGGGCGAGATAATCGCCCCTCAATTTCATTGCTTAATTTTTTCAAAAATGAAGTTCAGAACACTCATCATCAAGAAATCACACTAAACTTCCATTATTGAAATCAATTTGATTAATTGCTATAGTAATCAGCTCTTCAATATTTGATAGCTATATAATTTTTTCATATTTTCACTTTTTCTTCTCTCAGCCTCTTCCAGCGCCTCATTATATAAACTCTTGTCAGAATATACTTTATCCCGAGGATATACAATACTTTCGATAATACCATGAAACAAATCATCATAAGCCATTTCTTTCGTATAGCCATCACCAACATTTCCTGCATCAATTTGTGCGTATAATTCATCCAGATGCTGCTGGAAATACGTTTGAAAATCATCATGGTTATCTGTTTTAATCAAGACAAGAGATTCCCCTTCAAAAGTATCACATGCGCGCAATTTATTAATCGAATATTCCTTTAAAAAATCAATAAAAGAATCTAAATCATAAACTCGATTGAATATAGGCATCAAACGTTCCTTCACATATAAAGCCGTCGCTGAAATAATCTCTTCCATTGTATCTTCGGTATATTCAAAACTTACTCTTGCTTCATTTCGTGGAAGGAATGAATTTAAATCCTGTCCAGCATACAATATTGATTTTTTATCGATAGAAGAATGATAGGTAGAAATAATTCCTGCAGTAAGGAAAAATCCTTTTGCCCCTTTATTCCATGCCGGAGCTGTTTTTACTCCAAAAAAAGCCATCAAATCTTCGTTGAGCATTTTAACAAAAACATTCAATTTTGAGCAATATCGAAAACCCTCTGTTTGAAATGTTTCACCAAAAATAAGTTTAAACTGTGAATTAAACGACATAAAAAATCTCCTTTGTTATAGTCCAAACATCAACCTGTATGCAAGATAGAATGATGCGGCATCATCTGCAATTCCGCCACCACCTGTAATCACATCTTCTGCAATTGTTCCTCCAACGATAAGAACAGCTGCTACAGTTCCCCAGAATTGAATCTCTTGCGCTGGTTGATATTGAGGAACATATACATAGTTATCATCTTTTTCTGTTTCAGGCGCTGGCACCGGAACTGGAACTTCATCCGGTTGTTTTTTCTTGAAACTATATACTATAAGTCCATTATTCATATTAGAATATTGAACTTTATAATCCCCTATTTTATCTTATATTTACTATCCTTGGCAATTCGAATTAAATTGTCTTCTGATTTTTGTATATAATTTTCTTCCCTAATATCTTCTCCTGCAAAAAACTCATTTATGCTGATTCCCAACATATCGCATAACGTAATATAAACAGATACATCCGGCAAACATATCCCTCGTTCCCATTTTGAAACAGATTTGTCACTCATCCCAAGTTTCTCCGCAACTTGTTTTTGGGTTAATCCTAACGATTTTCTCTTGTCAGCAATATATTTTCCTGTTTTTATGAGATCCATAGTATCCCTCCTTTAAGATGATACTAACTGATAATCTAACATTTTAACACCCCTTAGAAGTAGAATAAGCATGTTTTATGAACATACAGCCTATCAAGATAGCCAGTTTTATCTATATCGCCAAATCCAACGAGCAAATTTTCCTCTACTGCAACGAGAGTATAATGTTGTAAAAAAGAACTATTCCATACATCCAAATCATCATTTCCTTTTCATCTGGTTTTGATTCTGCCCGTTAACCCCTTTACACTTTTATGATATCTCCCCATGCTGCGCACAGTTTTTCAAAGGTCCATGCCGCATTTGCAGGGCTTGTGGACGGCAGCGTGACTGCCTCCATGCCTGTCAGCGGAAGCTGATATTTCTTATAAAGTGCCCCTGCTTTATTTCCGTTTGCAATGACCTGCTTTATATCGGCTGTGGCAAGAATTTTCCTTATATCTGTCGGTTCGACGTTTTTGATGCTGTTGTCGCTCGAACCCTTGATATCACAGCTTTGTATCACATCCCATATGGCTATGTGGTTTTTAAACAGCATATATTTCTTCTCATCTATCGTCTCCGGCACCGGTTCATCCAACAGATACGCAAGCAGCTTCCAAAAACGGTTCTGCTTGTGTCCGTAATAGAAATTGTTTTCCCTGGATTTTACGGATGGGAGCGTGCCGAGGATGAGGATCCGGCTGTTTTCGTCATAGACAGGCTTAAAGGAGTGGGTTATGTGCTCGTATTCCATATTGTTACCTCTTATATCTGCAGCAGCTCTTCCGGCTTATCAATACATTTTAACTATACTACAATGCCGTTGTTTTTTACAACAATACGCATAGTTCCCAGAAAAATAACTTATGATTATTATACTTTATCCATCTTGATTTCACAATCTTTTGTTCACGACAAAAAAGTAGTCGTTTCACTTCCACATTTTTTGACGTTATAACCCATTATAACCCATTGATGTTTCACTCAAAATGGGTTATAATAGATTGTAAGAAACGGGGTGATATTATGGATATCTACAAACGAATTTATGAATTAGAAAACGAGATAGCAGCCTTACCACAAGGTTCTATCAACATGAAGAAAATTTATGGCAAAGAGCAGCCTTATCTGCAATGGACAGAGAATGGAAAAAGCAAAAGCAAGTACATTAAAAAGAACGAACGCGAAGAAATTTTTGCAGGTGTTGAAAGGCGCAAACAGCTTCAAGAAGAATTGAAAGAACTGAAACAACACAGTTCTATTGATCCATCTAAATCTACAGATTTTGAAACTTCTGTCATTATCGGAGAACGTCTTCTGGCACTGACAAAAGGTGTAAAAAACTGGGGAAAACGTGATTGTTTCAGACAGTTACAGGCATATTTAAACAGTGAGGAAACAGATCGTGTATGCTTGGTATTTGGTCTGCGACGAACAGGAAAGACAACAATGCTGCGTCAGGCTGTTTTAGGAATGACTCCATCACAGTCCGCAAAATCAGCATACATCAAAGCAAAAGGGAGCGATACCATGGCAGCGATGAATCGTGATTTGGGCAAACTCCTTGATCTGGGATATGAATATGTTTTTATTGACGAAGTAACCCTAATGCCCGACTTTATTGATTCAGCAGCACTATTCTCTGATATCTACGCTGCACAAGGTATGAAAATTGTTTTATCCGGAACAGATTCTCTTGGCTTTTGGTTTGCGCTTCATCAGGAACTTTATGATCGAGCTGTTACGATTCACACTACCTTTATTCCATTCCGTGAACATAGTCGTTTACTCGGTATCGACAGTATTGACGAGTATATTCGCTATGGCGGCACACTTCGTGCAGGAGAACTGGATTTTGATGATAAAGACGTTATTTCAGAGGATGCTTCGTTCCGTGATGACGAATCCACACGGCGTTATATCGATACCGCAATCTGTAAAAATATCCAGCACTCCCTGAGTTGTTGTCAAGACGGAGGATATTTCCGTCATCTCCAATCACTCTATGAGGCAGGTGAACTAACAGGTGCTATCAATCGAATCATTGAGGATATGAATCATCGTTTCCTTATTCGTATTCTGACCGACAAATTCAAATCTCATGATTTGGGTTCAGCTGCTGATGTTTTGCGAAGAGATCGTAATCCCAAACAGCGTACAGATATTTTGGATAAAATCGATACAGAAGCAGTAACCAAACGATTAATGGATATGTTGGAGATTCACAATAAAGAAGAACAATCTATTGGTATTACAAATGCTCACATAGAGGAAATCAAAGAATATTTGAAAGCACTTGACCTGATTGTTGACGTTCCACGAGAAACGGTAATTCCAAGTGCCGAACCACTAGAGAATATTTTATTCACGCAACCAGGCATGCGTTATTGCCAGGCACAGGCATTGGTTCATTCTTTGACAAAAGATGAATTATTCTCTACATTGAGCGAGCACGAAAAAATGTTAGTTTCTGAACGTATTTTGGAAGAAGTGCGTGGTCGTATGATGGAAGACATCGTACTTTTAGAAACATTCAAATCGGCTAAAAGGCATCAACGTGTTTTCAAATTGCAATTTGCTGTCGGCGAATACGATATGGTAATTTACGATGCTAAACTCAATACATGTGAATGCTACGAAATAAAACACAGCTCGAAAATTGTTCCAATGCAAGCCCGCTTCTTAGTTGACGAAGAGAAACTGAATCAAACAAGTCAGAGATTTGGCCAGATTACCAAGCGATGTGTGCTCTATCGTGGTGAAGATTCCGTCATGGAAAATGGCGTTGAGTATCAGAATGTAGAAAATTATTTGAAACATTTATAATTTTCCCCTAAAGAAAGAGAGGTCCATGACATTTAACATCATGAACCTCTCTTTCTTTATTATCCTCTATGAGCCATCCACTTCTTTTGCTTCTTCCAGCAACGGCTGTAGCTCGTTTGCTTGAGTGCAATATAAACACCAGAAGTACAGGTTTTCAAAGCTAATTCATGAAATCGTTTACACATACTTAACAGCTGATAAATACTGGAATGTTAATAATTCTACGCAGCAAAAAAGGAACCGGAAAATCCGGTTCCTTTTTGATATCGCATCTTTTATGATAAATATATTCTAACTGCTTCATATAAGTAATACACAAATCAGCTCAGCTCTATCTCATATGCTCCGGCTTCAAAATCCACCGTAAGAAGCGCATACGCTTCACCGTTATCATAGCGGATTGAGAGCTTTGGTCCTTCTTCTGCTACTGTGATGACAGCTCCCTTCTCAAATGCCTTATGTGTATTTCTCATGCGAAGCAGCTCAAGCTGCTTTGCAACAACATCCTTTTTTAGTGCCTCCCTGATATCGGAGGCACTAAGGTTTGTTCTGTTAATTTCCTTGTGTCCTGATTCTCCGGCGCGTCTTACGGCCTCATGGTCATTTTTGCCTGCAAAGAGGTCAAGATACCATACCTGCGGCTTGCCCGGCATAAACATCTGAATGGCACGTGCCAGAAGCATTTTGCTGTCAGACTCACCAAGCGCACTGTAATATGTGGCATTGACCTGATAATATATATTCTTCTGTCCATGAAGATTTTTGACCATGCCGCCACGAGATACAATCAGATCTATAAGCGAGCGAATATCGTCCTCCGGAAGCAGCCCCTTTAAATCCAGAAGAGGTATGCCGTCATGGCAGCCAAGCATATTGACAGTGGAGATTTTATCATCCACAACCTCACGCGCCCATTTTGCAAGGTAATCTGCTCTCCTGTTCTCAATCGCGTCAATTACCAGTCCCGGTAAAAAGAAATCATATGTGGCATAGCCCTTATCTGCAAGGGTTTTGTATATTTTCTCCTCATATGCCGCATGTATTTCAGGCAGCAGAGTCAGCCCGAGCGGAGCTGCAAGCCCATGAATCTGCTGTAGAAATTCCCAGGTCTCAGGGTCATTCAGGAAATTCTTTTTCCCCGGTGCCTTAGGCGCATAGGCAAATGCATCAAGCCGCACAATAGCCGCACCGTAGGATGCTATTTTTTCAAGTGTTTCACGATAGAAATCCCACACCTTTTCGGACTTTATATTTAAATCCATCTGTCCCAGATAATCTCTGCCATGCACCTCCTGGTAAAATGTGTTCCAGTATGGCACCCTTCGTCCATCCGGAAACTCAACCATTAGAATCGGAAGCCCCGGCTTTCTGAAAAACATCTGCTTTAAGCATGACTCATCAGGCTGTATGTAGCCCTCGTCCGTCATGACTCCATGACCTTCCCAGAATTTGTTCCAGTCTATGAAAAAATCCCGGTACTCCGACTCATCGCCCTTTTCCACAAGATCCTTGAACTGTGGCGACTGTGCCGAAGCATGGTTTAAAATAAAGTCAAGCTTTAAGTCAATCCCCAGCTCCTTCAATTGCGATAAATCCTCTATTGTCGCAAGCTCCTCATTCAGATTGTAGTCCACGACCGAAAATCCGCGGTCCAAATCCGAATGATACAGGCTTGGCAGGATATAAAATGATGAAAATGTGTCCTGCATGTCCTTCTTTTTTAGCAGAGCTGCGATATCGGAAAGCTTACCGCCCAGACTGTCAGGATATGCGTTAAGCATAGGTTTATTGTTCATAGACTTTGCCATCCTTTCCAACTACTATACGCGCATTTTTACTCTGTAAATCAAGCTTTTCCTGCTCCAACTCTACCACGCGGCATATGAAAGGGCTTGCGGCGTTTTCGTCACGTCCTCTCTTAATGCGGCGCGCCTTAGTCTCCTCAGGCGAGCTCTCCAGAAATACAGGTATATCAACACCCTTAAGGTATTCGCTTCCTCCGTGGGTCCACTCCAGGATGAGCACTTTAATTCCTGTAAAATCAGTTTCATCATATGAGATATCACCGTCCTCGCGGCCCATATGCTTTATCTCAATTACAGCTTTTCCTGCCTTAAACTCTGAAAGCTCCTTGTTAATCCTGTCAAAGTCAATCTCCTTTGGTGTTCCGAGATATCCACGTAAGCCCTCCTCACCGGACTCGTTATACACATTAAGGCGTTCCTCGTCATTTCTCATCGGAATACGGTGTGGATAATTATCTCCCGTCAGCACATAGCAGGCTGTATTATCGTTAAGAAAATACTGCTGCAGAGCGGCTGCAATCGTTGTCTTTCCTGAGCCTGAACCGCCGTAGATGCTTATTACAATACGGTCATCAGAAGCACTATCTGTACTATCAGCCTCACTTAATTTTAGATTGCTGCACACCTTCTTTATCTCATCATACAGCTTCTTTGCCTCGTCAAGCCTGACAAATGAAAACTGATATGCCTCATACTCCTTTGTAGCAAACGGAAGCGGTATTCCTGCTCCCATCAAAGAAGCTCCGGTGTACTGCCTGCCGGTATTTTCCTCAATATATACTGCATCAGACTCCAAGCCCTTAAGCTTCACATAGCATGCAGCCGCGTTTGCCTCCGCATACAGACGAACCACGCTCACAAGCGCCCTGTCCTTTGCCCTTGAGACAGACATCCACGCAGCCACCTCATCCTCAAATGGGCTTGTAAGGCGCCAGTAGGTGCCCTCATTTATAAGCATCTCATACTTCTTAAAGGTCTTGATCTGCTCTCTGATTTCTTCCTTTTCCTCATCCGACAGAAGGGCCGGATTCAGCTCATAGCCAAAGGTTCCTGCCATGGCTGTGATGCCTCTTGTTTTAAGGCTTGTCACTCTGCCTGTCTGATGATTTGGCACTGCCGATACATGCGCTCCCATGGATGATACCGGATAGAAGAACGATGTGCCATACTGTATTCTTGTACGGTTTATGGCATCTGTATTGTCACTGCACCATATCTGTGGACTGTAGTAGAGCATGCCTGCATCAAATCGTCCACCGCCACCGCTGCAGCCCTCAAGAAGTATATCCGGATATCTTGTCACCAGACGATCCATAAAATCATACACTCCAAGCACATAGTCGTATGCAAGATTTCCTGCATACACATCAGCCATGCTTCTGTTCATATCCCACTTCACGTAGTCGATTTTTCCCTGGTCAAACACTGCACAGATCTGGTTGAAAATATTGTCCCTGACTTCTTTTCTTGAAAAGTCCAAAAGAAGCTGGTTTCTTGAGCGTACAGGAAGCTTTACCGGAATCTGGATAGCCCAGTCAGGATGCTCTCTGTACAGATTACTGTCCTCATTCACCATCTCAGGCTCAATCCATATTCCAAACTTCACTCCCTGTGCATGCACTCTGTCGATGAGCTCAGAAAGTGTTCCGCCAAGCTTTTTCTCATTCACAAACCAGTCTCCGAGTGATGAATTATCATCATCTCTCTTTCCAAACCAGCCGTCATCCATGACCACCATATCTATGCCCAGTGCTGCAGCCTCCTTTGCAAGATCTACTATCGTATCGCCTGTAAAGTCAAAGTACGCAGCCTCCCAGCTATTGATGAGCACCGGTCTTACCTCATGTGCAAATCTGCTCCTGCACACATGCTCACTGATGCAGGTGTGGTACTGATTGGAAAGCTGTGAGAAACCGTCTGCCGAGTATGACATAATCACCTCAGGCACTGTAAAGGTCTCTCCTGCCGCAAGCGGATATGAAAACAGCTCATCGGAAAGCCCCATTAAAAGGCGTGTCTGGTTAATCTGATCCTTTTCTGCCTCACATGAGAAGTTGCCACTGTATACAAAAAGCATACCATAGCAGTCTCCTGCATTTTCTGTAGTATCGCGCTGTGCGAGAATAACCGCCGGATTGTACTGGTGGCTTGAGGTTCCTCTGCGGCTTCCGAATGAAAGTGTGCCGTGTCCTAAGCGTGTGCGCTCAAGATTGCGCTCCATGGCATGCTTACCGTAGAATCTGATCACATCATAATCTCCGTAAACCATATCCAGGCAGGCAGCATGAGCCTTTTCAATTGTAATATTTCCACTGCCTGTATTTTTAATGAGCACACTTCTTGTGATGACATCACAAGCCTCGAGCACGCCATAAAGCAGATGCACCTCAACGCCTGCGATATCATCGCCAAGAACTATTTCAAGAGTCTGTGCTTCATCATCAGATGCCCACACTGCCGGAAGTCCCTTTAGAGCGTATTTTCCATCTCTGATTTCATGACTCTTATAAAGAAGCTCAACACTCTCAGTACCCTGTTCGTTTTTAATATCAAGCGCAATATTTCTGAAATCGCCTGTGCCAAGTGTCGGATACTCCTGTGGCAGTGTATCAAGCGAATATGTACGGTTCATGCCTGCTGCGTAAGGATTGCCTGAAAAGCCTCTGTCAGCATATGTCAGCATATAGTCCATATCGCCTGTGCTTTTAGCTCCGTAGTACAGATGCAGCAGATAGCCTAGTCTGTCCACCTGCATCTGATATGTGGTGTGAGCTGTCTGTAAAGTAAAAATTTTCTTGTTTGGATTAAATATAATTGCCATAAAATCACCCCATATTGTTGTTTAAATAGTGTTTAAAAATTATCCCTTGATTGCACCGTTTGCAACACCGTTTAATATCTGCTTCTGGCAGATTATATAGAATATAAGTATCGGTATCAAAGCCAGAATATATGATGCAAATGCCAGATTGTAGTTGGTTCCAAACTGTGTCTGGAAATTCAGCTGTGCCAGCGGCAGTGTATTCTGTCCTGTTCCTGACATGATGACAAGCGGTGTCATGACATCATTCCAGGTACCGAGTGCTGTCAGGATGGCTACTGTCGCATGCATAGGCTTCATCATAGGAAATACAACTCTCCAGTATGTTGTCCATGTGCTTGCGCCATCAATATCTGCTGCCTCTTCAAGTGCCATAGGAATATTTTTCAAGTATCCACTATATAATAATACATTCATTGGCATGTAAAATACAAGATATAAAAGGATAACTCCTGCCCTGTTTCCAAGTCCCATCTGTGCAGTCTGCTTTACAAGAGGCATCATGAGAATTGAGAATGGCACAAACATACCGCTTACAATGTAAAGATATATGAAACGGAAGCTCTTTTTCCTTGCCATGCCTCGTCCGATAACATATCCTGCAATCGAATGGATAAGGATTGCGAGAACAATGGTCACAATAGTGATAAGTAAGCTGTTTCCGAGAGAATGCCAGAAATCAGTCACCTTCATAGCCTCTGTGAAGTTTGAAAAGCTCCACTTTGAAGGGAATGAAAGAGCTCCTGCGACATCATTTGTCATCTCACTCGGTTTCTTGAAGGCAATGATAACAGCCATATACAGTGGGAAAAATACGGTTAAGGTTCCCAATATTAAAACGATGGTAAGTACCCAGTTTGATTTTTGTTTTTTCATTATAACTGCTCCTCCTTCTTATTCATAACGCCCATCTGGAATAGTGAAATAGCCACAATTACAACAAAGAAAATTACTGCGTTTGCACTCTGGAAGCCAAACTGTCCTCCATCCATACCATTTCTGTAAATCAGGTATGAGATTGACTCAGTGCTCTGCGCCGGGCCGCCCTTTGTCAATGACATAATCTGGTCAAATACCATGAGGAAGTTCTTTGTGCTGAGCACCAGATTGATTGTAACAAATGGCATAACGAGTGGAAATGTAACCTTCCAGAACTGTTTCCATTTGCCTGCTCCGTCGAGCATGCTGGCTTCGTAAACATCCTCAGGCACTGTCTGAAGTCCTGATATATAAATGATGGTATTCATGGCAACTGCCTGCCATACCCCGACAATCAGCACACCAATCCATGCATATTTTTCACTCGCCAGAATACTGTTTTGTAAGAAACCGATGTTGAAGGTATTTCCTACTGCCGGCAGAATATATGTAAAAATAAAGCTGAAAATGTAACCAATAACCAGTCCGCCAAGGATATTCGGTACGAAATAAATACCTCTTAATGCACTCTTGCCGCGGATATTGCTGTTTAACGCAACTGCCATTACAAGGCTTAATACATTTACAAGTACGGTTCCTGCAATCGCATATTTAAAGGTAAACAGATAGCTCTTTCCGACTCTGGCGTCTGTAAACAGATCTGTATAGTTTCTAAGTCCGACATAATCATATGAGCCATAGCCCTTGTAGTTTGTAAAGCTGTAAATCACACCCTTTATCATCGGCAGTGTATTGAATGCGAAAAATAAAACCACAACAGGTATCACAACTGCCCAGAATGTCTTGTCCCTATTTGACATTTTCTTTTTCATTTTGCATCCTCCTGTTCCTTCTGGTAATCCTGTACTTCACGAATCAGATCTCTGTTGTAACGCTTCCAGTCTGAATCGAATTTCTTTAAGAACTTCTCCTTTGCATTGTCACCTGTGTCAAGCAGATATGTCTGAATCATGGCATCCACGCTCATCTCGCTCGGATAATGGTGATCCTGATAATCTGACATACGGTTGTCCTTTATGTACTCCTGCATATCCTCAAGTGTATCAGGTATTGCAAAATCCCCATCCTTGCAGGCAATTCCGCCCTGGTCATCCAGATATGTCTGAATTGTCTCATCGCTGTACAGATATTCAAGCACTTCGTATGCAGCTTCCTTATTTTTACATGCCTTCATCACTGAAAACTGTAAATCTATTCCTGAGTTTAACACATTGTCAGCCTCATTATCATTTGCCGGGAAAGTAAATGAGCCGATATTCATATCAGGATTGACTGACTTAATCTGAGGAATAGCATAGCTTCCTATCGTGTACATGGCAGCTTCGCCTCTGGCAAAGGCTGTACATGCGTCATTGTAGCTGTAAGCATATGGATTGTCCTCTGCATAATCAAGCAACGTGCGTACCTTGTCGGCAACCGGAGAATATGCCTCCTCAAATGTCGTATTTCCCATATTTACCTGATTGCAGGTGTCTGAATCACAAAGACCTACTGCAAGGGCATTCCACGGTGCCAGACAGGTCCATGTATCCTTAAAGCCCAGATACAAAGGAAGTGTTCCGCTTTCCTTTATCTCATCGCACAGTGCTGTAAACTCGCTCCAGGTTGTAGGTACCTTCCAGCCGTTTTCCGCAAACATATCCTTGTTGTAAAGCACTCCAGCTGCGTTTGCCACGTAAGGAAGTGCATATGTGCCGTCCTTTGGAATGAACTCAAGCTCCTTGTCCATATCCAGATATGCTTTTTTTACAGTATCCACTGCATCCAGATCCGAGATATCCTCAAACAAATCTGCATCCAGGAAATTTGAATAATTGATATCTCCACCGATTGCGATGATATCCGGATAATCCTCACGGATGAAGCGCGTCTTTAAAATAGTCATAGCCTCATTCGGAGATGAGATAGTCAGGTGAATATCATCGTGAGTCTCATTAAATCGCTTCTCAATCTTCTCGAAAGCCTTAACAGCCTCCGGCTTATATGAAACCACCTCGATCTCTGTTTTTCCGTCCGCCCGCTTTTCATTTCCACATCCGGTCAGTCCTGTCGTGCACATTCCGAGTGCCAGCACAACCGCCATAGCCTGACAAATCTTTCTTTTTGCCATATTTTTCCACTCCTTTTCTGTTTTATTTGCTCTTTTTCCTGATAAACAAATTATAACATACCCTAATGCATACAATAAATACCCTTATTTTTGTATTTTTATACCAATATGCTTAAAAATGTGCTATAATTGCATATAATGTCGCATAAGGGTATATTTATAGTATTAATCAATAAGGAGTGACTCACATGGACAAGCTTTCCTTCAATATTTTTCCAAATGTAAATTTCATAGATTTGTGTATGTACCAGTTCGGCCACGAGCAGTGCGAACCGGGACACTCATTTGGTCCTGCCACAAGAAACCACTATCTATTCCACTATGTACTGTCTGGCACCGGCATTCTGATGGCCGATAATGCAAAGGGCATTACACAAACCTACAACATAAAAAGCGGGCAGGGCTTTCTGATTTTTCCCGGCCAGATAAATACCTATATCGCAGATGACAAGCTTCCCTGGGAATACATATGGATTGAGTTTGACGGTCTGCGCGTCAAGGAGGCTCTCACCACAACAGAGCTTACCCCAAATAATCCTGTATATCACACACACTCAAAGGATATCCGCGAAAAGCTTGTTGAGGAAATGCTCTACATCACAAGGCACCCCTCAGAATCACCATATCACCTGATTGGGCATATGTACCTTTTTCTGGATTATCTGATGCAGTCAGCCAAATCATCAAAACTCGTTCCAAGTGGGAAAATGAGTGATTTTTATATAAAAGAAGCGATGAATTATATCGAGCAGAATTTTCAGAATGATATCTCAATCGAAGATATTGCCAGAGTCTGCGGCATAAACCGAAGCTATCTGGGCAAAATTTTCAAAAATTCCGTTGGACATTCACCTCAGGAATTTCTCATGAATTATCGTATGATAAAGGCCACAGAGCTTTTAAAGCTGACCTCCTTATCCATCGCAGATGTTGGTTCTGCCGTTGGATACGAAAATCAGCTTCATTTCTCACGCGCCTTTAAAAATATCTACGGAGTGGCTCCGAGGGAGTGGAGGAACGAGCATAAATAAGCTCACTGTTCATCCTTCACAAATTCATTTACATTGTCAAGGGTCACCTTCTCATACGGCAGATAAACATACTTTTTATCCTCAAACTTTATGCTTTTCATGCTGCCCCCGGTGGCTGCCAGATAGGCAAGCGAAGCCATAGCCCTTGCCTGTCCCTCCTTGTCATTGTAGACTGTTGCCGCAAGCTTCGACTGCTGCACTGCTTCAAGCCCATCGTCTGTGCCGTCCACTCCAAAAAATGCAGGTACATTCGACTCCGTCACACCAAGCTTTTCGTATGCGTCTATCGCTCCGAGTGCCATTGCATCGTTGTTTGCAATAACCAGCTCTATGCTGTTTTTATACTGACCTATAAGCTGTGTCATACGGTTCTGCGCCTGAGCACGATTCCAGTTTCCTATCTGACAGCTCAGCTTTTCTATCTGAAGACCGTTATTCTTCATGCTCTCTGTCACACTCTCTGTCCTGACGATGGCATCCTGATGTCCCATCTCTCCCTCCAGGATGACGTACTGTATCCTGCCATCACCGTTTTTATCCACACCCGGATTATTCTTTATATAATCGGCAATGAGTTCCCCCTGCATCTGACCTGACTGCTTTGCCCTGGCCCCGACATAGTACAGCTTATCCCAGCGATTTAAATCCTCATCAACCGGCTCCCTGTTAAAGAAAATAATAGGGATGTCATTCTCCATTGCAGCATTTATAATATGCGACAAATCTGTTCTGTCTGCCAGATTAATACACAGCACATTGCAGCCGTCCTCTATCATCTCCTGCACCTGGTCATCCTGTGCACGCTGTGAGCCTGCAGCATCCATGATTGTCATGCTGATATCGTATTTGTCTGTATCAAGACTTGCGCACTCCTTTTTGAAAGTTTCTATCAGCTCCCCGATAAATGTATCCTTCTGGTCATAGCAGGTCACGCCTATATATATCTGTTTTTTCTCGTCAACTCTTGTGTTGCTGCACGAGACAAATGACAATATCAGTGCAAAACACAGTATTATCATGGTATTTCTTATTCTGCTTCTCATTTATTGTTCCCCCACTACTGGCTGATTGCATACAAAAGCTTCTTGTTTTCTTCATCAAACAGATTTTTTCTGGTAAGAAGCTGGTAAGATACCGGCTTTTCCTCTACTGAATATTTTCTACTGCCACGCAGCATATCGACCAGTCCTACAACACTTTTGTATCCGGCAGCAAATTCATCGGGTATGATAAGAGCCTCTGCCCAGCCCGAATCGAGATAATATATGGCTTCTGTTGAGTTTCCTATCCCATATACCAGTGCACCCTGCAGATTATTATCAGAGGCTTCCTTTGCCGCCTCAACCACACTTGTATCATCTATTGCAAGAACTATGTCAACCTTTCTCTGTGACTGCAGATTTATTTTCTCCCCGGTATCCGAAACCCCTGATACAATCCACATCACAACACAGCCGCTCTCCGCGAGAGTATCCTTTATGCCATCAATGCGTTTTTTGCATGCATCGGATTCAGTGTTTTCACAATAGATTCCTATTTTTTTACCTGAAAGTGTTCCGTTGTTGTCAGCAAGAAGCTTTTGTGCCAGTTTGGCACCCATGCTGTACTGGTCAAACTCCACTGTATTTAACGACTTAAAGCTCTCGCTTCCCGCCTGGTCTCCGACAACCATTATCGGTGTCTTTTTATTTATCCGGATAAGTGTATTAAGGCTTTTTTCTTCTGTCATTTTTTCTGCTGTCGGCTTGAAAACGACCGCATCAGCTTTTTTGTTTATCTCCTGGTTTATGACATCAATTTCATCTGACATGTTGTTCAGATTTTCCTTACTTATCATAACTACATCCACACCATACTCAGAGGCCGCCATTTTCATGCCATATTTAAACGCAGCACTGTGGCTTTCATCCACATCAGCCATCACAACTGCAATACGCTCCGGTTTCTCATTGAGCTTATTGTATGCGATAAAACCTATTCCTATCACAAGTAGTACTCCAAGCAGCAGCTCTGTTATGATGAAGTTTCTCTTATTCTTGCTCATATTTGTCCATTTATTTTTCACTGTCACTCTCACACCTCCCATGCAGCAAGGGAATTGTACTTGCTTCATACTATATGATGCTCCTCAAATTGAAGTCTGTTTTCCTCTGAATAGACAATTGCCGGGATTTTGATTGTCACAACTGTTCCCTCATCAAGCTCACTTTCTATATGTAGGCCATAGCGCTCTCCAAACAGTATCTTTATCCTGTTATTTACATTGACAAGCCCCACTCCCGAGCCATTCTTGTGAACCCTGTCCGTATTTGTCAGCAAAAACGGAATTTCATTCTCCGGAATGCCCATTCCGTTGTCTGATACCGTTATGATGATATCCTCTCCCACTTTCTGGCCTCCGACTACTATCTCTCCGAAATCGTCCAGCTCTCTGATTCCGTAATTTAGTGCGTTTTCCAAAATCGGCTGAAGCACCAGCTTCACCGCACAGTAGTCCATTATTTCCTCGTCTACCTCAAAGCTCACCTCAAATTTGTTCTTATAGCGCACCTTCTGAATATTCATGTAGCTTTTTGCGTGCAAAAGCTCATCTCGTACAGGTATTATGGTATGTCCCTTCGACAGACTGATACGGAAAAGCTTTGCAAGCTGCGTAATCATAAACGAGGCCTCCTCGTTTTTGCCTCCTTCAATCATCCATGTGATGGAGTCAAGAGTATTATACAAAAAGTGCGGATTAATCTGGCTTTGAAGCACATCAAGCTCGCTCTTTCGTCTCTCGTTCTGCTCCCATACGATCTTTTTCATGAGCTCATTGTTCTGCTTATATGAATTGCGGATAGAGTATCCCAGATGCCGTATCTCTGAGGAACCACCTACATAAATATCTGCTTCATTGCCATTCTCATACCTTTTCACAGAATCATCCAGCTTCATTATCGGCTTTGAAATACGTATAGATATCACTCTGTTTATCCACACAGACATCATAGCCATAATAATCATTATAACAAAAACAAACTGCTTCACATCCGCCATCTTATTGGTAAAGATGGAGTATGGCATCACACATACAAGCTTCCAGCCTGTGTAGCTGATTGTATCTACCATAATCTTACGATGCACTCCATTCAGATAATCATCATATATACTGTTTTGCGACTTTGCTGCAACCTCGCTGTTTTCCGGAACATCTCCATCAAACTGTATCTGATGCGGATGGTAAATCATATTGCCATTTGCATCACACAGATAATAATACTGTCCTTTTCCCGATGTATTTATCCTCTCAAGCATCCTTGATACACTCGAATAATCCATGTCCACAAGCAGCACACCCATCTGTGATTCTGAACCGGAGGTCAGCTCCACGGCACGGCTTGATGATATGACCAGATGATATCTCATGGAACCATCGTCAAACAAATTCTGTACATGAGGTGTTGAAAAATGTATATTTTCCATGCGCTCCATAGCTTCTATGAACCAGTCCTGTTTTGTCACATTCGGGTCCTCCTTCTGGGACACAACAGGCTCTGCAGCTATAAGGCTTCCATACTGATTATACAAGGCAATACTGCGCAGATATTCCTTGTTTGACTCATAGAGCAGACTCATGCCATCGTGTATGCTGTCAGAATGCTTTAAAATGTCATTCTCCTTTATTACATTATAATACGCCGCATCCGAAACCTGCCTCATATTGACCAGATAGCTTTCCACACTGTCTATTGTCTGGTCCATCACCTTATGATTGCTCTCTATGATACTGTCCTGCGATGCATCGGCAAATTTTATATACATCACCACAACTGTGACAAGCATTATTGCAAACGACAGCAGTGAGAATGAGAGCATTATTATGGATTGTATATTGCCTGATTTATACCTTATTCTTCTCATACTCTGTCCTGTACCTGGATGGGGAAACCCCATACTTTCTCTTAAAAACATAACTGAAATAGTTCGGATCCGCATAGCCTACATTCTGGGCTATGACATAGCTCTTGTCATCTGTCTCCACAAGCATTCTGGCAGCCTTGTCCATTCTGTAATCAGTCAGATACTCCACAAACGAGCTGCCGGTTTCCTTCTTGAACAGACTTGAAAAATACGAGTTAGATACTCCTAATTCCTTACATGTATCGTCAAGTCCAAGGTCCACACTTCTGTAATTCCTGTGCACATAATCCTTTGCACTGTCTATGAGTGACTTCTTGGAGTTGTATCTGGCATCAGCCATATCATCGTGCAGCCTGCTTGAAAAATCCAAAAGCCACTGCTTGAGCACCACCGGCTCAAAATTGGAGAGCTCATTATAAAGCCTGCCTACACTTCCCGATATTTCCTGCGCATTTAGCTCATTATTGCTCATGAAGTGATATAGCTCACTGATCAGCTCCATTACTGCCACATGGTAGTTCTCAAGTGACTGCTGCGACATAAAATTGTGCTGCATATACGCTTCAACAGCCTGTCCCACATCCTCTATCTTTCCGATACAAATCATTTTAAATAAATATGACAGCTCATTTCCCTCATCGCCATCCTTTGATATACGTCGCTGTGGCTCAACCTCTGTCATGTTTATTGCCCTGTTGCTGCCATAAAGCACCCTGTAGGATACTGCCTCCCTCGCACTCTGATAAGAGTTCACCAGCTCCTGTACATTTTCGCACACCTGTCCGATTCCGACCGTGACCTTTGCCCCCATTACATGATTTACATATTTGCAAAATCTATCACACTCATCTGTCAGCTCAGAGATATCCTCCTGCTGCACAAGCTGGGCTATCATGACCGTATCACCGAGATAGTTAAAAATTCTGCCATTCCAGCGCTCCTTTAAATCAGCCTGTGCCTGTCTCTCTACTGACACTGCAAGCAGTCTGATATCCATGCCCTGCGGCATCTGACTTGCGGAGGTATGTATGATAATACAGCAGTAATATGGTCCCTCAATCACAATCTTATAGTCACGCATGTACCTGCCCAGCTCATTTTCCGGTATGCGTCCCTCGATAAGTGTCGTGTAAAAATTTGACTGCAAAACAGGCAGCGATGCTGCATAATACTGCTTCAATATGTCTGTGTTTTTCTTCTCATTCAGCTCATCATCCAGCTTTGTCTTAAGCTTTTTGAATACCTCTGTGATTTCAGCCAGATTGAGTGGCTTTAAAATATACTCTTCTATCTCGAGATGCACAGCCTCCTTTGCATACTCAAAATCGTCGAAGCCTGTGAAAAGCAAGAGCTTCGTCGCAGGAAACCTCTGCCTGATGTTACTGCACAGCTCAAGTCCGTCCATGTAAGGCATACGTATGTCAGTCATCACAACATCCGGCTGCATGTCCTCCATCATCTCAAGTGCCTTGAAGCCATTGCCCGCATGTCCTACCACATGAAAACCAATCTGCTCCCAGGATACCTTTCTCTCGATTACCTCTATTACATCCTCTTCGTCATCAACCAGTAATAATGTATACATGTTATGCTTTCTCCCTGCTCATAATTATTGTACTGCATGCACCATAAGGCTCGTGTGCAGCATAAATTTATCCCCCGGATAACGTAATTTATTGGGTAACTATCCAGAATAGTTATTCTGTTTAAACTATATTATAACATACCTGATATATTGTTTTGTAGCCTTACATAAACAAAAGTGTAATTCTAAAAGTATAACTGTCCACACCACAAACTAAAAGCAGAGATGCCACCCTGACATCTCTGCTGATCATTTTGGAAGTATGAAAAAGAAATTTTCTTGCGATATTATTTCTTCTGAACGTATTTCAGACAGTCAAGTGTAACTGCTACAAGAATGATAATTCCTGAGAATACGAACTGAAGGTTTGTATCAATACCAAGGATTGTAAGAGAGTATGTGAGTGCTGTGAAGATACATACACCGGTTACAACACCTGATATCTTACCGATACCACCTGTGAATGATACACCACCAACTACACAGGCTGCGATTGCATCCATGTCCCAGCCCTGTCCATAAGCTGCTGAGCCTGAACCAACCATTCTTGCACACTCAAGCCATGAGCCAAATCCATAAAGGATACCAGCCATAACGAATGCGCCGAGAGTTACTGCAAATACTGAGATACCTGAAACTGCTGCTGCCTCCGGGTTTCCTCCTACTGCGTAGAGGTTTTTACCAAATGTTGTCTTGTTCCAGATAAACCATACAATTGCGATTGCTGCTACTGCCCAGATGATGATGGTTGGGAAACCATTTACCTTTGGAATAATCATGTTAGGGATGACCGGCTCAATTGCACCGAATGAAACTCCCTTTGTAGCATATGTTACGATACCGAAGATAACAAGCATGTTTGCCATGGTTGAAATAAACGGATGCATCTTAAACTTCGCTGTAAAAAATCCTGCAATACTTGTGAAGAATGTACAAAGCACGATACATGCAAGTAATGCGATAACCACTCTTGCACCTGTTGGTACTCCTGTAAAGTCAAATATATGACCGAATACAGAGCCTGTATTGATACCCTGATGCATGATGATTGTGGCTGTTGTCATACCCATACCAACCATTCGTCCAACAGAAAGGTCTGTTCCTGTTAAGAGGATAAGTCCTGCAACACCAAGTGCTAAGAACATTCTTGGTGAAGCCTGCTGAAGAATATTCAGTATGTTGTTGTATGTCAGAAGAGGTGTGCCCTTCTTTATCGGTGTTATGACACAAAGCGCTATGAATATAAGTATAATTGCAATATAAAGACCATTCTGTAACAGGAAGTTTCTCCTATTGAACGTATACTTATAATTCTCCCATTTTTGTGCCCTTGTCTCCATAAATGTGAACTTTGAAAGACGTAACATATCAATCAGATGATACTTGTAGCTGTATGCCTCATGCTTTCTGTCCTTGATTCTCTGATACTCTTTCTCAAGCTCAAGCTTCTCATTGGAAATACGATTCTTGTGTACGTAATTTTCTTCCTTTATCTCAGTTCTGTCTGAGGTCTTTGCCAGAGCAGCCTTATGCTTTTTATCAAGCTCTGCCATTCTCTCATTATGAGCAGCAAGTGCCTCTGCCTTTTCTGCCTCACAGCTTGCTTTAACAGCATTGTAATACTTTGAGTCAAAGTTTTCCTTTAAGTAGCTTTCAGCCTTGGCGATGAGCTTAGAAATCTCATCCTTGTTCTTTGCCTCAACAGCCTTTGCCTTTGCAAGCTCTTTCTCACATTCTGCTATTTCCGACTCTTTCTCACCCTTTGAAAGAGTTTTATCTCTCTTGATGCCTGCTATCGCTGACTGACACTCTACAACCTTTGTAGTTCCGTCTTTTCTGAGTTCATCAATTTCTTTTTGTATTCCACCAACATATTCGTCGATAGGCTGGCGCAGAGTGCGCTCCTGCTCAGCCGTTAAAATCTTACTATTAGCCATATCCGTCTTCTCCCTTTATTATAGGTACTTTGCACTGAGTCTCAGCAGTTCTTCCTGATTGGTTTCCTTTGTATTGACAATTCCTGAGAGCCGTCCGTTTGACATGACTCCGATACGATTTGTTATACCAAGGATCTCAGGCATCTCAGATGAAACTACAATGACTGTCTTACCCTGCTTTGCCATATTGATTATCAACTCGTAAATCTCATATTTGGCACCTACATCAATACCTCTTGTAGGCTCATCCATCATGAATACCTGCGGTCCTCTTTCAAGCCATTTACCAAAGATAACCTTCTGCTGGTTTCCTCCTGAGAGAGCTGAAATCATATCCTCCGGTCCCATACACTTTGTGTGCATAATCTTTATCTCATCAGAGGTGGCCTTTGTCATCTTACTGTCTGAAAGTGCCGGTCCCTTCTTATAGGAACCGAGATTTGCGATTGTCGTGTTAAAGGTGAGGTTTCCCTTAAGGAAAAGTCCATTTGCTTTTCTTTCCTCTGTGATAAGTGCGAAGCCATAATCCATAGCCTCCTTGGCACAGGTGAAATTCATAAGCTGATTCTTAAAATATACTCGTCCTGCTGCTCTTGTCCTGATTCCAAAAATCGTCTCAAGAAGCTCTGTACGACCTGCTCCGACAAGTCCGTATAGTCCAAATATCTCCCCCTCATGCACATCAAATGTGATGTCCTGCAGATGTGGCTCGTACTTTGTCGAAAGATGCTGTATTGACAAGATTACATCCTTTGGTTTGTTGTCTACCGGAGGGAATCTGTTCTCCAGTACTCGTCCAACCATCGCTGCAATCAGTTCATTCATATTTGTTTCTTTTGTGCTCTTTGTCATGACCAGATTTCCATCTCTAAGAACCGAAATCTCATCACAAATCTCAAAAATCTCATCCATCTTGTGAGAAATATAGATAAGTGAAATACCCTGGTCACGAAGCATCCTCATCATCTGGAACAGCTTTTCAACCTCCTGTACCGTAAGTGATGATGTAGGCTCATCCAATACTATAACCTTTGAGTTGTATGATATTGCCTTTGCAATCTCACACATCTGTCGCTGTGATACTGACATATTCTTCATCGGCTGCTCGAGATTAACTGTCATTCCCAGCTTTCTGAATAATTCAGACGCTTCTTTTTTCATGCGTCCTTCATCAATCATACCAAATGAATTGACCGGATATCTTCCGAGAAACAGATTGTCTACAACATTTCTCTCAAGACACTGGTTCAACTCCTGATGCACCATCGCTATACCATTTTCCAGTGCATCCTTCGGACCTGAAAAGCTTACCTCTTTTCCGTCCAGATATATAGTTCCCTCGTCCTTCTGGTATGTACCAAAAAGACATTTCATCATTGTCGACTTACCGGCTCCGTTCTCCCCCATGAGACCCATTACAGTACCTTTTTTCACATCAAGATTGATGTGGTCAAGAACCCTGTTTCGTCCAAATGACTTGCTCATGCCACGAATCGATAAGATGTTTTCATTATTCTTATCGCCCATACTTCCTGCTCCTAACTCTATATTTGCTGTCGTCTGTATACACTTTATTTTGGGGAGAGATTTTTCCCTCCCCAACTAAGTGCTTTAAATACCTTTACTGGTTCAAAAGAGCTGTATAAGAAGCTGCATTATCTGTCTTAACCATGTTGATTGCAAATGCATCGTACTGGCTTGGATTTCCAAGTCTGTTTGTGATATTAGACTCTGTCTGTCCGTCACCACCGATGTACTCAACATCAAGATTTAAGAGATCATCATACTTCTGTAAGAGTGGCTGATATGTAGAGCTTAAGAAGTTATCTGAAGCATTGTAGATATTCAGCCATACCTTCTTTGTAGGGTGCTTTGCTGAATCAAGCTGTGTTGAAACAGGTGCCCATACAACTGTAGAATCTGTGAAATCCTTGTAGTTATCTGCTGTAACTGCTACGTTTAATGCATAGTAAGATCTCTCATCATCCTTGTAAACATATACATCATCGCTTAATACGTTTCCTGCATCATCCTCTTTGCCGATACCTGTATCAATATCTACACCATCGAGTGCGTTTCTAAGTACACGAAGTGTGAGGTAAGCCTGAACGTCAGCATGCTGGCTGATTGTTCCGCCATAGCCCTCTGCGATAGCTGCTACTGCATCGCTGTTGGCATCGTATCCGAATGTAGGAACCTTGTTGTCCTTTGACCATGCATTGAACATTGACATTCCCATTCCATCGTTGTTAGAAACAACTACGTCGATTGACTCGCCAAATGATGATGACCATGTTCCGATTGCATTTCCTGCTGTAGCTGCATCCCATGTAGCTCCTGCTGAGTTCTTCATCTCCTGTGAAGCAAGCTCTCTTACTACATAGTCTTTGCCGTTTACAGTAATCTTGCCGTCCTGAACCTCAGCTGCTTTTCCGTCTGAGTTTGTTCCTGCCGGTGCACTGTCAATCTCGCCGCCCTTGTCTACGCCTGTTCCAAGAGCTTTACGAACACCTCTTGTTCTTGCAATTGAATCGTTGTGTCCGATATCACCGATTGCAAGTACATATCCGATAACGCCATCCCCATTTCTGTCAATCTTATCGATGTTCTTCTCGATATACTCTTTTACCATTTCTCCCTGAAGTTCAGCTCCCTGATTAGCATCGAAACCTACATAATAGGTATCCTTGTTGTAGTTGAGTGCTGTTGTGTCAAGCTCTCCTGTTGAGCTGTTTGATGGCTGACGGTTGAACCACACGAGTGGCTTGTCCTTGTTTGCAACATCTGATGTCGATGTGCTGCCTCCCCCTTTCTGTGTATCAGAAGAACCCCCATCTGATCCACAAGCGGCCATTGACGCTGCCATAGCAGCTACCATCATGATTGCAACAAATTTTTTCTTCATATATTTTTGTCCCCCTTTGTTTTGTTGGTAAGGCTAGTATACAAAAATATTTCGGGAATCACTATAGAATATTTTTCGATAAACATTAAAAATTTTACTGTTTTTCGTCATGTGGACGAAAATTTTCTAGTTTTTGTTTTTTAGCTACGTCATATTGTTTAACTTCAAAAAACGGCCAATCCAAAGTTCTACTTTAGATTAGCCGTTATATTCTTCATATTCTACGATATCTACGCTTTAACGCTCTGGTCCTTTATAAAACAATGATAGGTTATCAGATACAGCAGTATGCCTATCGCAGCAGAAATTGCAAGCCATACCGGTACAAACACCCATATATCCGCATGAAATAAGGCAGGCACACTTATATTATCGGGTGACTTAAGTAAAACTATCATCCAAAATGTCCATAATACCCAGAAAGCAATTCTGCCAAACCGCAGCACTGCAGCGCCCACAAATACAGCCAAAAATGCCAATAAAACCGCCAGAGATATAGTCACTACCAATGCCCTTCCCGAAAATACCTGTGAGTAAGCATCCACAAATCTGACTCTTAGTAACTTACTGACCAGATTTTTGCTTACAACGCGATCCACAGCACCAAGAATTGCAATAATTGACAGCGCAAGCATATTTTTTATAACTTTAAAAATAACATATGATGAAAGAAAGTTCTTCCTGGTCACTCCCATCTGCAGACAGAGAGTGAAGTGCTGTCCAAATGTAAAGCCTTCAAATATTATATCAAAAATCACATATGCACTCAGCGCCATCATCATTCCAAGCTGCACAGTTTCATCGTCCCCCATTGACACAAAGAAGCCCAATACCATGCCCGCGATTATTGCTATAGCAACTGCTATCATCATTATCGCTGTCTCTTTCCTTTTTATATACATGAAGTTTTTTATTGTCTTTCTCATAATGCCCTCCTCTGTCTATACCCTTACTTCAAGCCTTCTTGTGCTTCTTTCTGTACAAGCCGCCATCCATGCATAGTATACGACTGCGAATATCATTACCGGAATATTTAAGCTGTTACTTTCAGCTATATAGTTAAATACCATCCATGCAACAGCCACCACAACGGAAATGATTGAAACAATTATATATAAAACCATATATTTATCTTTATTCATACTCTCGGCGATTGCCTGTCCGGTTGCTGCACATATAATTATAATAAAAATATAAGCTGGAATATTTTTTTCACCGGTATAAGCTGCTATAAGCATCTGAAATCCACTAAAGATGGCTATCATGGCAATGTCCGATATGATATATCCAATAAATGCATTTTTTCTTGTGGTCCCAAAAGCAATTGTAAGCGAAATTCCCCCTGTCTTCCTATTAATCTCAAAGCCAACCAATATTGCTGCTAAAAACCAGATACCGGCCATACACCCCTTATCATCGATAACACTTCCGCCCATTAAAAAATTAAAAGTCAGAAAATAAACTATTAAGGCGAATACCGCCGATAATACACTTTTTAATGTCATCTTTTCCCAGAATATTATGCTGTTTTTCATCGTCAGCCCTCCTCACATATGGCAACAAACAGGTTTTGAAGTGTCATTGGCTGTACTGACAATTTCTCCGTGGCTGTTAAACATTTGTTTTTTGCTGTGAGAATTGATATTCCCTTGCTTCGTCCTAAGTTTTGTGTATCAAACACTTCGATATCAGGGTTTTGTGTAAGCATTTTATCCACATCTTCCTTATTTCCACTTATGTGGTATGCCCGCTCCAAAAGCTCTGCTGTGTTTTCTTTTAAGGCAATTTTTTGATTATTTACGATGATTACCTCCTCGAAAATATCTGATGCTTCATCAATGATATGTGTAGAAATGACAAAGGTTCTGCCACTTTGCGTATACTCCTCTATTAAAAGCCTGTAAAAATCATTGCGTGCCACCACATCAAGACCTGCTGCCGGTTCATCCATAAAATTGGGTAGCCCTCCTTTATCCCTTGTAAACACTGGCTTTAACGGGAAACACATCCGTGTATTGTGTTCCTTTTTGTGAGAAGTCTGACCCTTTCTCATGGATTCGTATTTTATTCCAACCACAACAACCGGGAGTATTTTCCCGGCTGTTGCAGATTATTTTCTTATTTTAATTACAGATTTTTTAGTAGATTCAAATCTTTTTTATTCAATGCTTTTTGTAATCTGACGTTCTCTTTTTCCAGTTGTTCTTTTTCTCGTTTTAATTCCCTGACCTGTTGCTCCAGCAGTTCGATTCGGTTTTTCATCACAATGTCCCCGATATATCTTTTTGGATCAATCATTCCGGCCTGCTGCTCTAATGCCCGGTCCATTTCTTTTCTGACGGTTTCGTTCTTGTAAAAGAATCCTCTGGATAATCCTGTCCGCTTTACTAACTTTGGTACACTCACCTTTTCTCTGTCTGTGAGCATTTGTCGGATTTCTGTCACTGCGCGGTTTATCTTTTCCTCACTCATTTTCCGGTTACAAGCTATCATCGTGTCGTATTTGTTCATACTCTTCCTCCCATCCGTCCAGACATTCCAGGACTATCTGTGATAACCTGTTTCTTGCTTTTCTGGTGTCATTCGCCAGTATCTGGTTACTCATTTTTCTGTAATATTTTACGTTCTTTAGGCTTTTGTGTCCGAGCAGCCTTGCTATCGTCCAGTCATCCAGATGCATTTCTACAAGCTTTACTCCGTAGACATGCCGGTACATGTGCGTTCCGAATGTAAAATAATTTCCATTATCGTCCCTGAGATTTTCCCGATAAATTGCTGTTGTAATTCTCCCTTGGATCAGTGAGTAGGTCATCGGTTTTGTATGGTCATTTTCATTTGTAAAAATATATTTGCATTTTCCATACCTTTCTTCCGTATAACGGATGGCTTCTCTGATCAAAGCTGCCAGTTCCTGACTGATCGGTTTTTCATAGTAATGTGTTTTCATCTGGTAGATTCTGATCAATATCTCACCGTTTTGTTCCATCAGGCAGTCCGTCCGCAATGTCAGTGTATCTGAGATTCTTGTTCCCAGCATCTGATGAATCGTCATGACTCTGGCTGTCTGTATATCTACTTTTGCAAGGAATTCATTAAAACGCTTTAATTCTGCATCTGAGTAGACTTTAAATTCTGATCTGATATTGGGTGGGATGTCCCTGTTCAATATCAGATCTTTCACCTGTGGATACTGGTAAATATCTGCTACCATATTGAGAAGTGATCGAAGCCTTGTTATTTCCGCCCGGTACTTCTTCGTCCCGGTATCTTCTGTTTTCATATATACCAGATATTCTTCTATGATCGTTCTGTCCAGATCAGCGCAGGATTGTACATTTTTTTTATGCTCATTCAGATATCTAGAAAATCTCCGGATGGCTGTCAGTTCCTTTTTTACAGTCTCCAGGCTTTCTATTCTCAGTTGAAAATATACTGCTTTTTTAATTTCTTCCTTCAACTCTGGCTGACTGATTCCTATAAAAGATATCGTTTTCCTTGGACGTATCAAATCCTGCTTCACCTGTATGTCAAGTTTTTCAATTTTCCAGACATCTTTTGTTATTTCGTTTACATCCACATCTCTTAAGTCGGTTAAATAATCAATCAGGCATTCTATATACCCCAGTGTTCTGGCACGTTGCGTTCCTCTTCCGCCACACTTATTTTTAAATGGTGCTGTCAGGGGCAATCCTTGTTGCAGGAGCCAGATTTTCATCTGCTGCATCCATTTTTCTTTATCCCAGTCCAGAAAACTCTCCGGCCGGTTGTTTTTTTCTTTCAACATCCTGCATAAATGATGGTAAAACCTTCGTTCTGTATAAAATTTTTCTGCTACGAGGTTTTTACCTCTGTATTGCAGGAACTCCCACATTTCTTCCTGCATCTGCTTTGTCGGCAGAAGTTCCAGATCATAATTGGGGTTTGTTCCCATACGTTCTTTGCTGAGATCACTTGCTTTCTGATAAGAATCCAGTTCCTTGATATAAAATCTATTTTCCACGCTTGCACCTCTTTATTCCGGAAGCAAGACTGCTTCCTTCTTTTGCGAAAAGTTCCTGATTTGCTCTGGAAATTCTCTTCGGCATATAGTCCACATATTGCTGTGTCATTTCTTCATAATCATGTCCCAGATAATCTCTGACACTTTGAAGTGGCACTCCATCTTCATAAAACATGGTTGCTATCGTATGCCTGAAATCATGGGATTTGAAATTATATTCCTGAAACAGCTCATGATTTTCATTAAATATTTTCTTCATACTCCATCGAAAACTGGAGTAATGATATGCTTTTCCCTTTTGATTCTGGAAAATATAATCCTCAGCACCAATCCTGTATTTTTTTATATATACTTTCATGATTTTATATAGAATTTCCGGGATGGGGATTCGCTTATATGTCCGCATTTTTATTTGATATACCTGTATCCAGGCGTCTCTCCCCTGCCAGTAATAAGCATTCCCTTTCAGGCAGCATACTTCACTGATTCTCAGTCCTAACAGCATAGAGTGCAGTAAAATCAATCTCGGCTTTTCCGGAAAATCTTTTAAATGTTTTAAAATACTTTCATAGGTTTCCTGTTCTACACTCCGGTCATTATGATGCAGGATTTCCTTTTTCAGATAATACTGGTAATTAAAAGGAACTTCTTTTATGATATTTTTCGTCTGCAGATATTCATAAAACTGATAGATTGCTATGATAATATCATTGAAATAGCTTGCTACCTTGTAGTCAATTATTTGAAAATATTTCTTTATTTCATTTTCTGACACTTGTTTCAAGTTGATTTCCGTTGTTTCTTCCAGCCAGACAACAAATTTTTGAATTCGATAAAATTCAGTATGTATTACACTTAATGCTAAGTGTGTGACTCCCAAACAGTATTTTATATATTCTTGAACAAGTTCTCTGTTATCTGTCCTTTCTATGCTCATAAAAGAAATAGTTTTTACAGGATTAGACGGATTCACCCGGTATTCTTCCAGATATAATCTTTCCATGTACCAGACAGTAGAGTCCCATGCAATATTTTTTGCATGGCAGAAAATATATTCCTGACACGCTCTAAGCTCCTGTTTTGCGCATTTCTTTTTATAGTCCGTGTCCACATAGTTTTCAATTTTGTCGAACTGCTTCTGTGTAAGATATCTGAGATCTTCAATCTGTTCCTGCATGCAAAATTCATATACACTTTTCAATCCGTTTAGATGCCTGGTGCATTCTTTCATTGTTATTTTCTGTTGCACGATATCTTCCAGAACCGTTAAAATCTGCTGTTTGCATATATCTGAACCTTTTACCCTGAAATCCCAGACCAGCTTACTAATATCTGTCGTATATTCATATCGTTTTGCAATCGCCGGATTGGGATGATACCGCAGGAACAGAATGTCATGGAGCAACTCCGGATGATTCCGGGCATTCCACTTTCCTTTTAATGTCTGTGCATTTTCTATGATTAGCCGCAACTTTACACGATCTATTCCGAGCAGATAATTACGCACCGTCGAATCCACATAATATTCTCTCAGATATTTTTGATATCCGGCTCTCACCTGATAATTGATCTCTGACAAGTGCCAGATTTCATTCTGAATCAAATATGTTTCCAGACTGCCTTTTCCACATTTTTGTTCATAATATTCATCCAATTCCCGTTCCAGTCCTTTGATCAGTTCTTCCCGCTCCGCATTGGATATGTCCTGTTCTTCCGGCACAAAGGCATACAATCTTGCCGGCATTTATTTTCACCTCCTGCTTTCCAATAGTTGATTCACATTATAAAGATTGGAATATCGGCGGTAAAATTCCTGACTCGCTTCTCTGAGCTTATCATCTAAAACATTCAGATATCGTATGGTTGTATCCAGATGCTTATGTCCTAATGCTTGACTGATCATCTCCAACGGCCAGTCCGCTTCCCATCTGGTATTTGCATAATATCTCCGAAGCATGTGTGGGGTGATCTTGATTCCGGTCTTTTTCTCCATCCTCTCAAACATATCGTAAACACTGTCTACCTTCATTGGTTTTCCTGTCGTATCCCCTTTGATGTTGATAAACAGATATTCCTGTTTTTGCAGGATGTCCCAGTATTCTCCGATGTAATAAAGCAGGAATTCAAAGGTGTCATCACTGAGACGCCCTCTTCTTTCTTCTGCATTTTTTGCCCTTGCATCATTCTCGTTGTCCTCTCGGAAATTCACCCGGATTTCATGGGTTTCGTAGTCAATATCTTTTGTATAATCAATTCCTAAGATTTCACCGATACGAAATCCGAGTTCTGATGTCAGCAGAATCAATACCTGATCCCGGCAGTTCGTGCAAGCTTCCAGAATCGTAATGATTTCATTCTTTTCGGCTGCCCTCACATCCCGTTCCTCTTCTTTCAGATACCCTTTAAAAGAGCGGGAACGCAGTGTTCTTCTGACTCCGATGGCATTTGCTTTTGTAATCGGCTGGTTATAAGAAAGAACGGATAAGTAAGAACCGTTATTTCTGACCGCTTCTAAAAAACAATAAAACCTGAACACTTCTTTTAAGTAAGCGTTACAGGTTTTATTCTGTGGTCCATTTTCTAAATTGTCGGTATGCTTTCCGTCTTTCAGCCATTTCAGATATTCTGCGAAATAATCATATTGTGTTTCGTAATCCATCTCATAGATATCTTCTGCTTTCTTTTCGTTTTCCAGCAGATATTCCCAATAATAGGCAAGGGCGAATGCATTTCTCCGTATTGTGTTCGGAGAACGATTCGCCCTGACCTGATGCATTAGATATTTGCTTGGGAGCAACACGATTTCCAACGATTCCATATCCCGGATAAAGAAATATTTTACCGAGCCTTCCCTCTGTGTTTCCACTTTGTATCGTTTCATGCTGCTCACCACCTTTCCTCTAACGCTATACACAGTATACCCACTTCATGCCGAAATAGCTATTCATCAATACCAACAATCTCACCGAAAACGCCCTTGAAATACCACAAAACTTTTCGTGAAAATCTGCTTTTTCTGTAGCAGAACCACGAACGGTTACAGGTAGTATTCCACGCCTTTCCGGTTTCGGATAAAGTGCTGGACATCCTTGATATCTTTTGCCATCTTGCAGCTCGGAAGCGCACACATTACTTCCTCATGATACCTGCCACCTTCTCCTGCACGCTCGTCTAAAATGGACACGACACAAGTATCTGTCTCGGTGCGGAGCGCACGTCCGAATCCCTGTCTTAGTTTTTTCTGCATGTCTGGAACAATCACTGCCTGAATATAATCTTTCAGGCTGGCATATTCCTTCTTCTGTGCTTCACTGATGGGATCAGGAACAGCAAAGGGCAGTTTTACTATAATCAGCGAAGATACCATATCTCCAGGGAAGTCTACTCCTTCCCAACAGGAGCCGGCTGCAAAAAGGACAGCATTGTCCATCTGTTTAAATCTTGTGATCTCTTCCGGTGAATGTCTCCACACCTCTATCATCGGGAACGGAATTTCATCCCTTAACATCTGGTAAACGTTTCCCATCAAATGATAAGATGTAAACAGCACCAGCGTATGCCCGTAAGTCGAACAGATCAGTGAATGGATATGGCCTGCTATCATCTCTGCCTCTTCCTGACTTCCTCTTCTGCATGTCTTCAAATCCTTTGGCAGATATAACAGACAGTTTTTCTGATATTCAAACGGGGAGTCTGCCACATATTCCCGGACTCTCCGCACTCTCTGTAATCCTGTCATTTTCCGAATGTGGGAAAATCCCTGTCCGGTTTTTAAAGTTCCGCTTGTAAGAATTGCTCCCATACCTCTGCTCCATAACATCTGGTCCAGGTACTGCGGAATCCGTCTGCTGGATGCACACAATATAATCCGGTGGTCATGGTCCTGCTTCAGATGCAGCACATACTTCTTATCCTGATGGAAAAAGCATTCCAACACACTTCTGGTTTCTTCCAGCTTGTTTCTGATCCACTTTGGAATCTTCTTTTCTAATTTTTCTATGATCTTATTCATGGTCTGTATCCCCTCATATAAATACATTGCACACTCTTCTGTCATGTGGAATTCTTCTTTTACCCCATATCTGGTTCTGTGGTTTTCTCCTATAATGTCCAGCACCATCCGGATCGTGCCGGACAGTTTCCTTATCTCCGGTCCTTGGTACTCTTTCCCTAGATAAAAGCAGATTTCCCGGATATCGTCATAACACAGGCTCTTCCCGAACATCTGCTTTGCCGCATCCGGCAGCTTATGTGCTTCATCGACAATCAATGCCCTGTAGTCTTTTAATAACGGGCGGTAATCCTGCAGCCTGTGATAACCATCAGCCAGCAGATAATTGTGATTGCAAATCTGAATGAACATTTCATTATCTCTGGAACGCTCCAGATACTGCTGGTACCTGCATGAGCCTCTTTTCGGGCAGTCTCCCGAACAGAACTTGGGTACATTCACCAGCCTTCGGTCAAACCCACTTAAATTAGACACCTCATCCATATCATAATGCTCTTTTAACGACAGCAGAGCTTCTTTCTGCAACGCATTTTTGTTTTTTTCTTCGATTGCAACGATTCGTTGCATCAACCTCTCATCACAGACAAAATGCTCTTTTCCTTTCCGTATCACAGCTTTGATAGGAGTCTGAATCATCCCGTTCTCCTGAAGAATCCAGGAGAGAAAGGGAATATATTCCGTAAGAATTGCTTTCTGGAGTGCAATGCTGGAAGTGGATATCACGACCGGACGCTGCTCATAAGGGGAACATCCTTCTGCAAGGAGAGAATATTTTCTCATCAGAACACAGGCCACCAGATAGGCATACGTCTTGCCGATACCGACACCCGCGTCACACAGTGCTATGTTTCTTCCCAGCAAGTTATCCAGCATTTCGTGGCATAACATAATCTGTTCTTCCCTTACTGCCATTCCATGCTCCGGGAACAGCACTCGGAAGATAGTATCAATTTCTCGATGCGCTCTATTGAGATATTCTCTTGTGTAATACATAATTTGTTACCTGATATGCGTGCTGATACCACATCAATACGGCTGTAAAAGATTTCTCCCTACAGCCGCATGTATCTGATATCAACGACACATTCTTCCTTGATTTCTTATACTTTTGTTTTTTGGCGTTGTATTTGTCCTCGACTCCCCCATTGCCTTACGGGAACATTACAGGCGGATGCTTGGCATTGCACCGCTCATGGATTTTCTAAAGGTCTTGCTGATTACAACCCAAAGTCCATCCTCTGCTCACTGGCAGTTCCTATGTATCATTATCCCCTCGTAAGTGATCCTCGCAAAAGACCGCCACGGTCCTGTTTCAGTTAAAGGTGATTCGCTCGAAACAAAAACACCAGCAAAGAATTTTTTATATTCTTTCCTGTCATCTTCATCTGTCCTCGCGCCTTCCTGACACGCTTCTACTTACGGGAACGTACCTGTAATGCTGGTATAGGATTGTCAAAGTACACTGGCAAAATTTACCTGCCTATTAAATAGCCGACGAAATTCGTCATTTTTGTCTCAAAAATTAAAACTTTTTCAATTTTTTCCGCAAAATCTTTCTTTTCGTATAAACGGTATCCTTCGGAAGTCCCATAATACTTGCGATTTCCTTAATCGAATATCCCCAGGTACTAAGTAAAAGTATCTCCAGTGTCTGATGCTCCGTATCCTTTAACAGTTCATACAATCGTCTGTCTCCCACATGATCTAAAAGTTCCCGGACATCCATTGCAAACTGTTCACCTTCCTCTGGTTTGCCTGAATCAATCTCCTTCATCGATTCTTCCAGCCGTTCCCGGTATCTGCGTTCTTCCAGAAAATCTTCCCAGTCCATCTGTCTTAATTTCTGAATCTTCTCTTCGTCCATTCCCAGTTCACGCAGTTTCTTTTCTTCCTGTTCTTTCCAATAGTGCCATTTTCGTTCTTCACTTGCTTTGTTATAAGCCATTTATCTTTCCTCCGATCTGATTTTTGGTATAGAAATCAAATCGGAGCATGGCGGTGACCGGATATGTACGTTATAATGTTCGAAAAATATCAAAGGAAAAAATGCTGCAACCTCTTCGATTACAGCACTTTTTTCTCTCTTATGTGAATATTTCTTGTTGGTTCATAGGAGATTCCTTCTTTTTCTCATAATGAATAAAAGTCTCTTGTCATCCATTATTTATTATAATTTTTCTACTATTACAATAGCTTTTTTAACAAGTTTTCTTGTCTTGGAGTTTAAAAGAAAGCTACCAGTTTTTTCTTCTGATAGCTTTCCATTCCTTCTTATTCTGTTGGAAACATTGCTGCTTCCAGCTTACTCATCTCTGTATCCGAAAGACCATACTTTCCTGAATTATCTTTTTCCACTGATACTTTTACAGTAACAGCTTTTCCATAACTGTTCTTTTCAAGACTCTTCTGAACGCTTTCTGTTAATACAGATGCAAAGACTTCCGGATCATTTCCATCCAATCCCTGCTTTATTTTTTCATTACTTACCTCTGTAGAGCTTTGTTGCAATGTCTGAAATACATTGGATGGTTCAACTTGTACACTTACTGTATAGACTCCATCCTCTTCTTTCACATCCTGTACTTTGTATTTTGCCAGTTTCTTTACTTCTGCCAGTTTTTCCGCATAATCGGCAATTCCTTTATCCGTAATGTTATCGGAATCATCAAATTGCTTTTGGATGCTCTCATTAAAATCCTCTTCGATTTCTTTCTTGGCATCTTTTTCCGAGATTTCTAACAGATTTGCATAATCTTTATAATCTCCATGATAGTATGCATCAAGAGAACTTTGGACGTAGGATTTGGCATCGAAGTCTGATTGTTTTGAACAAGCACTAATTCCAATACTTAACATTATCATTCCCAAAATCATTAGATACTTTTGTAATTTTTTCATCCTGTTATCCTCATACTTTTACTTTACGAAAAAATCCACATATTTTTCAGCTTTTGCTGGCAGTTTAAATTTATATTCTTTCCCGTCATAATTAAAAGAAAACTTTCCACCAAACAATCCTGCCTTTCCTCGGATATTTTTCATATCGGGAATATGAATCTTTGCCAGTTGTTCACCATAAGAATTATCGATATTAGCTTTCTGAATATACAATACATCCTTGTACACGCTTAGAAGAACTAGCCCATTTATTGTTCCTATGACGCCTCCAATTCCTCCTTTGACCGATGCATAAACATATATGCTCTTATCATCTAATACTTTTTCCTTAATTAGCTTTTCTATTACTTGATCTTCTTTCAATATTTACCACCTCATCGCATTTAAAAGCCAAAGTTAGCATTATCTAATTTTAGCTTTTAAATGTTTTATTTTTCTCTTACAGTATTATGAAAATTATAACTTATCAATTTCAATATCTGAGTGTATTTCCTTTGCGTCTTCCATTGCCTCATTTAAAACTGAAATCAGATCTCTTCCATCATTAGTAACAAAATAATTAGACAAATCAGTAATATCTGAACTGATATTATTTCCCCATGGCGGTGTCAATTTTAAATCTTCTGCATCCCATACTACATAAGATGGAGGAAATTTTTTCAGTTCTTTTTTTATTCTACCTAATTCTTCCATTCCTTCGTTTATATCTTGATTTTTTAAACGACCTTGATATAGTTCTTTCATCAATTTAGGATAAACACTCCCCCACTTTCCATTTTCCAGTCTAATACATATTGTTGAAAAAAATGCATGCAAAAAATCACTAGTTCCAACCTGATACCAATAATAGTCTACTTTAAATCCTACCGCCATCTTATCCTCCTTACTTCTTAAAGCGTACATCTAACAATGGATTTGCTGTTCGCAAATCATCTGCCAATTGCTCCATATTTTTCTTAGGTACATCTTGTCCTCTTATATCTATTATAACCGTTTGCAATGTGTCCTCTGGCAAATTATCTAATCGTTGATTATACTGTTTATTTATGTTTCTTTTTAAGCTGCTTCTCCCACTTGATGTAGAAATATTATAATTTTTTATATCAATGCTATGCCCTTCTTTATACAAGTCTGGTCTAACACTTCCCTTTGTACCATATGGGACCTCCTTAACTATGCCATCCTCTTTTTTAAATGAAACTTGCTCCCTATATTCTGGGAAATCTTTAGCAGCATCTTTCTCTGATTGTCTCCAAGTAGGTCTTTTAATTTCGTTTTCTACTTTTGGCGTTGACACATACTCATTAGCACCTGACAGAATCATTCCTGTTCCAAAATCTGATGCAATAGATTTTACTGTCACATCTCTACCATGTGCCAAGTCGTCAATCGTACCAACTGCAGTATCCGCCGCATTCTCAATGGCACTCTTTGCTAATGGATTCTTCAGTGCTGATGAAGCAGTACTACTTGCCAAAGAACCTGTCGCAGCTCCAACACCGCCTGATACGGCTCCACCAATTGTTCCCCACAAGAATCCATCGGCTGCACCTTGAATAAATCCATCACCATTTGCTGCACTAGATAAACCACCTAGAACAGCTCCAGTTCCGCCGCCAATTAAAGCTCCACTAAATGCTCCGGCCGCAATTACTCCTGCCGCTCCACCTGTTACTATTGTTGCAATTCCAAGACCAGCTAAGATTGCTCCACCTGCTACTACTTTCTTTACGACATTCCAATCTACTTTTCCAAAAGCTGAAGAAATTCTATTTGTCGTAGTACACAGTTCTCTTTTAATTGTCTGGCGAATTTCTTTTGTTTTTTCTGATGCATAGGATTTAAAAGAGCTATATACTTTCTTAGCACCATTTCCGATGTAACTAAGACCGCCTTTTACTCCACCTTTGCTCACAGCTCTTATAAAATTCGATCCACTGGATACAATCTTCTGAGAAGCCTGTTTTGCTTTTTGTTTTACGGTATTTTTAGCTTTCTGTATTACCTGTTTTGGATGGGATACTGCATTTTTCACCCATTTAGCTGCCGCTTTTACGCCTTTTGCAACCGTTTTAACAACTTTTTTCGCTGTATTTACGACTGTTTTTACAACCTTTTTTGCTGCTTTCTTAGCTGCACCCTTAATCCTGCTCCACAAGGAATGTCCTGTTGGATCACTGTAATTCAACGGATTATTGGTAGTATAATCGTAGCGGTTTCTGGTTAATGGATTTTCTGTCGTTCCAAGGTCACTATCTTCAGTTGTAAAGGTTCCGTTCTCTGCGTCATAGTATCTTGCCCGCAGATACTGAAGTCCTGTTTTTACATTTGTGGACTCTCCATTGTAACCGTAATAATTGACTCCATCTGCGGTTCCTGATGTAAGGTTTCCATACGGATCGTACTGATAACTGTTCGTCAGGTTAGCATTTTCAGTCAGGATTCCGGTTACGCTGTTTCTTCCGTCATATAAATAATAACTGTTTTCTTCCGATTTATCAACGCTTTCCCGTTCTCCGATTCCACTTTCTCCATAAGTATAAGCCTGACGTACTTTCTCGTCTGCTCCATACTCTGCAAGGACTTCTGTATTCTCGCGATTGATATCGTTGATATACTCTGTCAGTGTATAACCTTTGGCATTTGAACCGCCTTTTACCAGAGATGCAAGCTGTTCTTTCGGACTGTCTCCATCTTCTGTACGCTGGTTCTCCGGAATCAGGACTTCATCGCCATAGCAGTCTTCCCATTTATAAGTGTTATCCAGTTCGAATACCCGGTTGTTATCTCCATCGTACATGGCTGCCATCAGGACTGTTCCACCCTGTTTTACCACTGCCAGACGATTTTCTGCTGTATATTCATAAGTAACCGGATCTGCACTGTTTGTCTTATCGCATTCCTGAATCAGATTGCCATCTTCATCATAGCTGTAGGTTGTTCCCGGATCGTTCCAGATCTTTGCATTGGTCCGCTTGATGAGCTGGTTGGAATCGTTATACTTGTAGTTGTATTTTGCTTTGCTGACACCATCTTCGATCTTCTCGTAAGAGGTCCGGTTTCCAATCTTGTCATAAGTATAATTATGGACTGTCTTTTTACCGCCTTCTACTTTTTCCGTACAGCGTGTCAGTTCCCAGTTATCATCGTATTCATAAGTACGTGTCGTCTGGATCTCTTTTTCCTGATGCTCACAGTCTGCTTTGTCTGTCTCTTTCTGTGTATCGCCCCAGTTGTACCAGTCTTCCCAGCTTGGTGTCTTTCTTGTTCCGGCTTCCAGTTCAGTCGCTGTCTCGCTGACTACATATCCCTGATCATTGTACTTGTACTCATAAGTGCTGATTACTTTTCCACAGGAACCACAGGTATTCACAATCTTTGTAATATGATCTTCTGCATCGTAAGATACTTCCGTCTTTGTTCCATTACTTCTAATGACTTCTGTCACACGATTCAGTGCATCATGCTTGTAAGTGGTTACTTTTCCATTACGATCTGTCAATTTTACCAGATTATCATTTAAGTCATATTCATAGCTGACCTTTGTCCCATCCGGGTATACGATTGCCTGCAGATTATCTGCGTCATCATAAACGTAGCTGACATCCTTTTTCGAACCGCTTGTCACTTTGGTGATTCTTCCGAGTGCATCGTATTCGTAGCTGCTCTTGCCTGTCTGATCCTTCATGGATACCCGTTCCCCGGCACTGTTATATGCGTAGGTCACGTCCTTTTCGGATTTCTCGCCTTTTGCGTCCTGATAAGATTTCTCCAACAGGTCATTCAGTTTGTCGTAATCATACGTGGTTTTCTTGCCGCTTGCCTGTGTATGTCCGGTCAGTCTGCCTTTTTCATCATAGTCGAATTTCTCCGTTCTTCCTGCCGGATCTTTGATGGATGTCAGGTTGCCTTCTAAGTCATAAGTATAATTCGTTGTCTTATTTGCTGCATTGGTGAAGGTCACCAGATTATCCATGTTGTCGTAACCATAAGTTGTTACACCGCCAAGGGCATCAGTTACTTTTGTCAGATTGTCATTCTTGTCATATTCCAGATGGCTCTTTAATCCGGTCTTATCTGTAACAACCTGAATATTACCATGTGCATCGTAATCAAATCCTGTTGTGAATCCTCGCTTGTCTGTAATAGAAGTTACCCTGCTGTCCTTATCATAGGTATAGGATTCCTTCTGTCCCAGTGCATCGGTCTCTTCTGTTACACGATTGTCTTTATCGTAGACTGTCTTTGCAACATAGCCCATCGGATCTGTTACAGATGTCACATTATAATTCTTGTCATATCCATAGCTGGTCTTTCTTCCACCCGGCTTGGTGATCTCAGTAATATTTCCTGCCGGGTCGTAAGTATAAGCAGTTATCTTACCAAGCGGATCAGCTGCAGAAGTCATCTGCCCTGCCAGGTCATAACTGTAGGTATTGCTCCGTCCAAGTGGATCTGTTTCCTTCACCAGATTGCCATACTTATCATAAGAAAAGCTGGTTGTTCCATCCAGTGCATTGGTAGAAGACTTCATGTTATGGAGCTTATCGTAAGTATAAGTGGTAGTACTCTTTAAGCTGTCGCTTTCTTTTACCACGTTGTCCACTTTATCATATGAGAAATTCTTGGTATAACCCAGTGGACTGGTCATACTCTTCAGACGTCCGGCTTTATCATAACTATAGGTATACTCTCCGCCATTCGCCTGTGTCATCTTTGTGACATTGTCATTCAGGTCAACACTGTACTGTGTCTCATTTCCCTTTGCATCCGTTGCAGAAATGACATTGCCATGCTTGTCGTAATCATATTTGGTAACTGCTCCCTTTGGAGAGATCTGTTCCGTCAGATTACTTAAGCTGTCATATTTGTATTCCGTAATAAGTCCCATCGGATCTTTTGATTTGGTAAGATTTCCAATGGCATCATAACGGTATTCATTTGTTTCTTTTAACGGAGAAGTCTCACCGATCTTGCGGTCCAGTTCATCATACTGGTAGGTTGTCGTATTTCCATTTCCGTCTGTCTGGGATACGAGATTGTCATTTTTATCGTAAGCATACTTGGTAACCGTACCGTTTTCATCGACAGATTCCGTCACATTATCATTTCCGTCATACTTAAAGGTGCTGGATGCTCCCAGTGGATTTGTCTGAGAAATAACCCGGTCTTTCTTATCGTAAGCGTATTTATATGTGGCTTCCTCTTCTTCTGTCATGGATAACTGGTTGCCGACTTTATCGTAGGTAAAGGTTGTTTTATGACCTTCCGCATCCGTTACCGCTGTAATGCGGTCCATAACATCATATTCATAAGATGTGGTACTTCCGTCTGCTTCAGTAAGTTTCAGGAGTCTGCCGTACTGATCGTACTTGTATGTTGCTGTCCTGCCAAGTTCATCGGTCTGTGTCAGTACATTTCCGGCACCATCATATGTATAATCCATACTGTTTCCGCCATTGTCGGAGGAATGGATCAGATTGCCTGCTCCGTCATATTGATAGGTAATTACGAGTCCCTGTGCATCCGTACATTTTACAAGTTGTCCGATGGCATCGTACTCCATCAGCACCTTGTCCCCTGTCGGCAGTATTATGGATGTGTTATTTCCCTCTTTATCATACACATAGCTGTACGCATTGCCGAGGGCATCCGTCATCTTTGTGCTGTTGCCCTGTGAATCGTATTCGTAAGTGGTCTTTCCTTTCAGGGCGTCCACCGTCTGTTCCAGATTGTCGGTGGAATCATATTTCATTGCTGTAATGTTGCCCTTTGCATCGCTTACCGATGTCATGTTTCCATTACCATCGTAAGTCATGGTACTGGTATTTCCATTTTCATCGGTAGAGGATACCAGATTTCCATTTAAGTCATACTTCATGGATACGGTATATCCAAGGGCATCTTTGGATGAAGTCAGATTTCCTGCCTTGTCGTAAGCATAAGTATCTGTTCTTCCCTCTTCATCGGTAGAAGATACCAGATTTCCTGCTTTATCATAAGTATATGTGGTTGTTCCACCTTCTGGATTGGTTTCACTCAAGCGGTTTCCTGTATTATCGTAGGTATAAGTCCAGGTTCTTCCACTGTCATCTGATTTTGATACCAGATTGTCTGCCGCATCATAAGCGTAAGTGGTAACTGCACCTAATTCATCTGTCTCTTTAGCAAGCCTTCCGCAGTTATCATATTCCTTGGAATGGCTGCTTCCATCTCCATAAGTAATCTTGGTTTCATTTCCTAATGCGTCATATTCATATTTGGTTATATTACCAACTGCATCTTTGGACTGAAGCACCTGTCCAAGAGAATCAAACTTGGATACGGTTGCATTTCCATTTCCATCGGTATATTTTTTCAGATTTCCTGCTTTGTCATATTCATAGAGCTTTGTTCCAAAATCTTTATTACTCTCTTCTATGACACGTCCCATGCTGTCATACTTATAAGTAATTGTATTTCCTTTTGCATCGGTTGCTTTGACCTGCTGATAATTCTTATCATAAACGTAGCTGATCTGATTTCCTTTCGGATCTGTACCACTGGTCATATTGTACATCTTATCGTAAGTATAAGTGGTGGTATTCCCCAGTGCGTCAGTACTTGCTGTAATATTTCCCACACCATCCAGTGTATAAGCGGTCACACCGCCATCGGCTGCTGTCTTAGAAGTCAGATTGCCATTCGCATCGTAACTGTTCGAGGTTACATTTCCAAGTGGATCTGTCATGGTAACTGCACGATTCATCGCGTCATACGTGAATCCCCATGCTGCTCCATTTCCATCCACATATCCGGTCATGTTCGGTCCGTCATACGAATACGTTGTTGTGACACCTCTGCCGTCTGTCTGGGATACCATACGATGTTTGTCATCGTAAGTATAAGTAATGGCTGTTCCATCCGGTTTTGTAGATGTGACCATATTTCCATTACCGTCATAACTGTAAGTAACCGTTGCTCCGTTATATCCGGTTGCACTAGTCAGCTTATTCTGCTCATTATAAGTATAAGAGGCTGTCTTTCCATCCTCTCTTGTCTCCGTTGCTACATTGCCAAATGCATCATAAGTGTAAGTTTTTGTTCCGGCTGCTGTCGTTTCGGAAGCAAGCTGATTTTCTGCATTATAAGTCTTTTCACAGGTTGTTCCATCCGGATATTCAATGGATGTTGTACGGTACTGATCATCATAATGATAAACGGTCTTATTTCCTTCGTTATCCGTTGTTGTAGTAGAACTCTTTCCGTACTTGAAAGTTGCCGTTCCTTTTTCTGCATCGGTCTGCTCTACGACTCTTCCTTCTTTATCGTAAGTATTCTTTACAACCGTATTGCCATTCTCATCTTTCCAGCTTGTCATACGGCTGTCATCATCATATTTGTACTCTTTTGTTGTTCCGTTCGGGTCTGTTACAGATATCAGGTTTCCCTGTTCATCATATTTGTAAGAAACTTTTCCACCATCTGGAAGAGACAGTTCCTTGATATGCCCGAATTTATCCTGTTTTACCCCGAATGTTTTTCCGGATGGTGTGGTAATCTTGCTCAGATTATAATCATCGTCATAATCTAACACTGTCTTAAATCCATTCACATCCGTTACATAACGTAAAATTCCATATTTATCAAATGACCAGACGCTCTGATCCGCATCTGTCAGTTCCCATCCGATGTAGTCATGGTCTGTATCTTTATAGCTGACTGCTTTTAAATCATATACATAACCATCCGGAGCAGTGTAGCTTCCATCTTCATTCTTATCAAAGATCAGATAACTTCCGTCCCCTCTCATATACAGAAGACTTCCGTCCTCCATTTGAGAAAGTGACTGGTCATAGTTAAAGCTCCATCCACGTCCGAACATGGAATGCTGGTCTGTCCCTTTGGAATTGTAGCTTCTTGTAATGGAGAATTCTCCATTCAGTTCATTCATCGTCGCATCGGACTGATCCATGTAGAAGTTACCAGTATTTAAATTGACTGGTTCAAATCCAAATTCACAGTGCAGGCCTCTTCCCATCAATGCTCCGTCAATCCGCATCTTATCCTGATCGGTAAGCGGTGCAGGACTATATGGAACATTTGTCTGTGGGTTACGGATAAAGATCGTGTTGTTTGCGACTACCAGTGCATCCATAACCTGATTGTCTTTCATAATATTCTTAAGCGGAACACCATAATATTTTGCAATCTTCGGAAATGTATCAAATTGTTTGACTTCATAGATCACAAAGCTGTCACTGGTCACTTCTTTTCCCGTTTCCAGTTTGCCATCGATTTCTTTCGATGCTTTTGCTTTTATTTTATAGAGTTTATCTTTTGTCAGTCCTGAATACAAAGCACTCTGCCAGTTGGAATCTTTGCTGTAATACTTATTCGCCTCCGGGAACTGCTTATTGTATTCTGTACTGTCTGGATAGGAATACAATGGTTTTGCATCTGTTTCGTGATGTTCTTCATTTTCCTCATCTGGAAGCAGATAATATTCTACTGTAGATTTGCTCTTTGCAATTCCGTCAGCAAATACGGCATCAAACTTCAGCTTTCCATTTGTATTCTTTTCTGTCATCGGGCGAAGCAGGATCGTTGTTTCATCCAGTGACATATCACGCAGATATGGATCTTCAGCCGGTGACCACTGGATGCTGAGTTTCGGTCCATAAACGGATGCCCTGTTATTCAGTACCTCACACTGCATAGAAGCTCCAAGGTTATTTGCCTCGGCAATGGCTACCAGTGCAAATCCGTTATTCGCATGAGTTCCCTGTACCCAGTCATTGACCAGATCTTTGACATCATAATTGATATAGCTGTTCCTGCTGGTACTTGCATTCTGTACATCCTGGAATGTAAGATTTACTGGTTTTGTTTTCCATGTGATGGAGGTGTTCCACGACTGATCCACACGATAAAGTCCAAACTGGGATGCACCACCACTGTATGCAGTTTTCTGACTGACTGCAAATGTTGCACTGTCAATTTTGGAATCTTTCGGAATCTGACTAAAATTCGAATTTACTTTGATATAAGTACGGCAGTTCTGGTGTGCTGTTCCAAATCCTGCAAGGTTTCCAGACTTAATACCATCATCAAATCCGACATACGGATAATTGTTATCTCCAATCTGACTGGTTGGACTTCCCTCTTCCACACCAATCATGTTAAAGGAACTCTTCTGGATCTCCACTGGTGTCGGATCGATTCTGACCGGATACTGACGTTCTTCTGCAGAAAGCCAGTCCATATCTGGTTTTACGGTCAGGATTGTTTTCCCATCTTCTTCCCTGAGTTCCATCGTAATCAGGAAACTGATCTCCCCGGCTGCATCTTCCATAGACGGTGCTTCCAGAAGATACTTTGCATCTTTGATGGTTTTTCCTTCTGGATAAATATATACCTGATTATCTTTTACTTCTGCCTGATATCCCGGAATCTGAAGTTCATATTCATACGATTCTCTGTCTGTTGGCTGCTGAAGTACGATATCTTCCTTAATGCTGGAATCCAGTACCGTATACTGAACATCTGCTCCTTCATAAACTTCATTATAAAGGATCGCATTGTCCTTAATAACGGAATGTGTATAATCTCCATCTACCGGAATGATTCCGATTCTGGTCTTTCCATTTTCAATCGTTACACCATTCTCTTCTGACATCTGTTCTGGAAGAAGAATGGCATAATCATTAGCTTTGTTCTGATAAACCTCAGTTTTCTCTTCCTTTTCTTCATCTGCCGATACGCTGCTGGCCTCCTGTGCTTCTTCGGATGCCGGAGTGTCTGCTTCTTCCGGCTTTACAAGAGTATTATCTACCAGCTCTGTATCACCATTTTCGTTCTTATAAGTTCCGACATAACCACCGTAAACGGTTGTATACTGCTTATCTCCAGTCTTATAAGTTTTGGAAACGGCGTCATAATCAATCAGTTCACCTTCCGATTCTTCCGGAATCGGATAGTAATCCTGTGGTTCTTTCAACTCCACTTCTTTTTCCTGCGGATTTTCTTCTGTTTCTTCCGCTGGAGTTGTCTGTTCTTCCTGAGTCTCTGTATTTTCCGATGGTGTCGTTTCATTTTGTACGTCCGCATCAGACTGCTGACTCTTGTCTTGTTCTCCAGATGTGGAATCTGTTATCCCGGCTTCCTCTTCCGTCAAAGCCTCTGGTCTGGAGAAATCTGCATTCTTCTGTACATCCTCAATGGCTTCTTTTGCCTGTACAAAGATAGGTTCTGTTCCCTGTAGTGCCATCAGGAGTGCAAGTACTAAGGCTATAGCCGACTTTCGAAATCTCTTCATAGTCTCTTTCTCCCTCTTGTAATCTTTTTCTATAATTCCTTTACAAAATAACCGCTACCCTCCTTTTTTCTGACTTTGGCACTACTATAATCTAAAAAATCACAAAATTTTCACAAATGGTAAAAATGACCCTTGAGGTGGCAAAAATAGACGAAATGGGTCGAAAAAAAATAGTAAGACACCATCGCCTTACTATTTTTCATCTAATTTCATATATAATAATATTTTCACTTGAAAGGATTTCTCCGTATGGCAGATCTCCATCTGACCATGATACTTTTCTACTACGAGTTTCACATTCTGTAATCCTATTCCATGTCCTTCTTTCCTGCTTTTCGTTGTCAGATAAATTCCATTCTGCACTTTTGGTGTATCTTTTATGCTATTCTCAATCTGGATATTCATGATTCCTTTTCCATAATACATCTGAAACGATAATCTCCGTTCATCTGAAGCTGCCGCCCCACGAATGGCATTATCCATAAGATTTCCCACAATTATACTTAGATCAAATAATTCTTCCCCTATATGATTCGGTATTTCCACAGAAATCTCTGGCTTTTCAATTACTGATTTCACATCTTCCAAAATATAATTCAGCAGATTATTCATATTACGGTTTTCTGTATATAAATGATGACATAAGGCTGTTCCGGCTATATTCTCCATTTGTTTCAGATACGATAGAATCTCTTCATTTCCTCCCGTTTTTGCCATTGCACCTATCGTTGTAAGATGGTGTTTATAATCATGATGTATCTTATTCAGCCTGTCCTGTGATTTCATCATCATCTCCAGTTCTTTTGCATACTGGCTCATCTGAATCTTCATCTCTTCCTGTTTTGCTGTTTCAATATAACTTTTCTGAACCTCATCGTGCAGATAGAAAATAAATACATTGATAAACAGTAAGAATAATACAATCGTAGACCGCACACCTCTTCTGTCTGGCAGCAATATCCTGATGCAGACTATAATACTGATCACCGGGACAGAAAGCATAGCCAGCCAATGACTGTTCTTTATATAATAACTTCTCTTTATATCCACTTTTCTTTCAATAATGACTTCCAGTAAAAAGAATATAAAATTTCCCATTACGATAGTTCCCGGTCCCATGTGATGATGTACCGGATTTCTTGCTACCGCATACCGTTGAAAGAACACGATTGGAATCCCATCACATAAAATTCCCATAATATATACCATAAGTGTATTCCAGACATGATGTTGCCAGTCTGCCTGATATGCCACTGTTATAATTAACAGAGCGATCAGCTCAAAGATCAGATCTCCGTACATCGTTCCCCACTGCATACTTCCCCAGCAGGAAAGCAGATATGCACAAAAATATGCAAATAGCTTTTGTGTATCCTCATTTTGAGGATACAGGATGGTATTGTAACGGAACACAGTATAAATCCAGAATAATTTACTTGTCAGATAAGTAATCAAATGTATATTCATAATCTTTTCTTCTCCGTTTGTAATAGTCTTTCTCTAACCTTCTTGCGATTTGCTTTACTGATACTGAGACGTGTCTTGTCTTTCATAACCACGTTGTCATATTCGTAATGCTCCACGTGTTCCATATTGATGAGATAGGACTTGTGGATCAGTAAGAAATATTCTTCTGTTATATCCGCTACATCCTTTAATTTTCCTCGATATTCATATTCTTTTTCCGATGTCACGATATGTACTCTTTTTCCCAGACTATAAAAATACAGGATCTTGTCATAAGAAATTTTGTGGATTCCTTTTGTATCCGTATATTCAAATATTTTCTTTCGTTCTTTTAACAGTTCCCGTAATTCACCTATCACCCGGAAAAGTTCTTCCTCTCGGATTGGCTTTACAAGAAAATCAAATGGATGAATACGGAATAATTTCATAGCATATTCCTGATATGTTGAAATATAGGTAATCCGCAGTTCTTTTCCATAATTTTTCTTTCGTATCTCCGTTCCGATATCAATTCCATTCTCATGTTCCAGACAAATATCAAGGAATAACATATCGTAGGATTCTTCTTCCAGCCTGTTAAGAAGCTGCTCCGCAGAATAGTATATTTCTATAGATATCTGACAGTCATTCGCTTTCCCATAATGGAGCAGCTTCTGTTCTAACCAATTACATAGGATGATGTCATCATCACAGATTGCAAGTTCTAGCATATTTTCTTACCCTCAGTCTTTCGTAACACGACAAATGGGGAAAAGAATCCCCTTCAATTCTTTTCCCGAATGGACATCACTAATTTTGTGTCATTTTTCCGATGCAACAGCACCACTTCCTTTGCTGTCTTATTTTGTCCTCTATATAATAAACACTTGAGCAAGAAAAAACTGTCGCCATTTTATAATTTATTTATATTTTTTATGTTTTATTTATATTTTATCCAAATATTACAGCAATAACTAATAATGTCACCCCCTGTATTATTCTTTTTATTTTTTGCGTCATTTGATAAAACATCAACGTTTTTGATGGCAAAAAGGGGACTGGCAAAACCAGATCCCCTTTAAAATACACGCTCTTCTCTAAAAGAATGATAAATCCACCATCCTCTGTTTATTTTTTTAACTTTTCCTTTTTTAAAATACTTATAAATATTAAATGGTTTTTCTTTTTTTAATTACTACTTTTTGCAATATTCATAAATATTAAATGGTTCTTCTCTTTTTTCAAATAAGATATCAGCTTCTTTAATAATCTTAATAAGCTCTTCTGTCTCTACACCTACTGTTTTTAGTACAAGTAACTTCTTTTCATTCGTTATGAGAAAGAAAAACCCTTTGTGCAAAAAGACTCTATCTATTTCTTTAAGTTCACAGATCTTTTTATCTTCTAATTTTATTCCCTGAACATCAATTTCCACTTTGTTATATCTTGATTTATTCCATACAAATTCATGGACATTATTTTCAAATTTTTTTCCCTTACATTGAAACCAAATAATCCAAATCAAAGCAATAATAGTAATTCCCATTCCCACATAAAACATCGGATAACTCTTTACAAAATAGCAGCCGATTGATAACAAAAATAATACCGGTGTCATTATATAAATAATTTTCCTTCTATTATTTTTTGTCTTAAGTAATTGATATGGCATAGCATATTCTAACGAAAGCATATACTCTAATGCTTTTCTATCTTCATCTGTCATAATAGACTTTATAATCATTTTTACTCCATCCTTCCTTTAAATACGTTGAGAGATTCCTATTCAAAAAGGAATCCCCCAAACGTTAATTATACTTATATATTATGCTCCTACAAAACCTGCCAAAGCGGATGAACTAACAGTCAATGCTTCAATAATCGCTACAATCGCACCTTCTGGTAACAATGCTGCAACAATCACTACCCCTGCAACTGCAGCTACCACTGGCAATGCTGCTTCTGCAAATTTAGCAACTTCAAATTCCTTTCCGCTATCTGAATTAAATGACATTTTAAATATTAATGCAACTGATATTGCCCATTCATCTTCCTCTTCCGGTAACAGATCCGGTGTGCTACACGTAATGGAAAATTCCGCACTATTTGCTGAAACATTTTCTACTTCAAAAGTAATATTTCCTGATTTAACTGATAGTGCAATATTTTCCAATATATCACCAAATTTATCAGCACCATCTACTCCAGTATTAACCAAATTAGTCGATATTGCTGTAATTTGACTCTTGCATGATTGTGTCAGACCACCATCATTTCCTATTGCTACATTCACATTATAAATTTTTCCGGTTGCACTTTCAATAGATGTAGAAATTTTCGTAGAAATTTCTATTATACCTTCTGAACTTACAATCTCTCCAAGTGTAATTTCTTTATCATACTCCACACCCATGTCCATAATTTTTTTCAGATAACCAAGCGGCTCCATTACATTATAAACATATTGATTTCGTGCAATTTTCACCTTCGCTCGAAGATTCTCTTTTGCTATTTCCTCATCTGTTTTTGTTGATACAGCATCGAACTTTTTAAATCCGGAATCCCTTCCTGAATATGCATCTTTATCCAGTGGAAACGAAGGTGATGAAGAAAATGAGCTCAACTCACAAAATTGATCAAACGCCCAGTTCTTCGGCATCGAATATCCCAAGTTACAGCTGAATCCGGTAGACATATCTGCCACAAAAGATTTACTTGCCAATCCAGCTTCATAAACTTTTGTACATACATATCTTGGTGCATAAATGCCGACTTTATAGTTTTTGTCATTTGTCGAACTAAAAAAGATCATGTGAATCTGCTCAAAATAAGGTATGATAAACGTATCAATCTGATATGAATAACAGTCAAAATCCACTGCAAAATATATGGTTGTTCCGCTTGGTATACCAATTCTCTCTGCCGCTAAAATCGCCGTCTGTGCATCAACACTTCCCTGTGATGGATCTTTAAAATAGTTTAATTCATATCCCCCATCCTGATATATCGGAAATACTGATAATCCTGCATTCTCTATATTTTTTACTTCTGCAGAAGTCAGATATTTCGGTGTATGCTCTTTTCCAACAGAACCTGTCAGATAACGTCCTACATGAGTATACCCTGCATTTTTTATATCTAATGCCTGTTGTTTATTTAATACTGTTGCACAGTCACACGCTTTTGCTGCCCTGTTTGTATCGCCTTTACTCGTAAGCAATGATTTCATAGTAGAAACATTTACTTTTCCTTTTGTTACAAGTCCAATTCCTGTCAGACCATAAAACTCCTGAAATTCTGACACCTTTGACTCTGTAGTCGAATCAAACACGCCATCGAATCTTCCCGGATTATATCCGTTAAAATATAGTCCGTATTGAGCAATCTTATTAAATGGAACATATTTCATCGAGTTCTGTCCGTTCTGTAATGTACCCGGAAACGCATTTGTTGTTGCATCGCCAAAATTAACGGAATTCAAATCTGTAATTAATTCAGTTGTAACTCCTTCAGCCGCCTGCAATGCACCAACTAAAGACAAAATTGTCTGTCTTGAGGCAATTCCATCACAAGGTCCAACACCAATAACATCTGACCAATCACTATTTAATTGCTGTTGAATAAGAACAATATTGGAATCCCCACCAGAAACCTTTGTAAACCAGTTTAGGGATAACAATCCAGACCAAACTTTCCAATCAATTTTGCCCGTAACTTCCAGTCCTGCATTTTCCTGCATCTTTTTAACTGCATTTACTCCTGATGTATAATAAATTCCAGTAATTCCTCCAGCAGCATATCCTTTGCAAAACAGAGCACACTGAATCAAGCATACATTAACCTGCGGAGTATCATTCGGATCCATTTTTGTAATAATGGCTAACTTCTTCATGGTATTAATAGTAAGTGGTCCAACCGTTCCTGTAATCGTTGAGATTCCATTCTGAATCTGAAATGCACGAATGATTCCCTGCATCACGGCTGTTCCGGTCTTTCCATCTTCATCCAGTTTTACCCAATCCTTATGTCCACCAAACATCGCATTTAAATATTTTTGTGCTGCTTTTACATTCTGATCACTCATATTCACTACCTCCTAATTCAAGTCAATTATAAAGATTTCTAACTCTTTATATGTCTATCACTAAAAGTTAATTCAAATTATATATGTCTTTTTGACTATCTTTTTATATCTCCTTAAATGTCCGCAAAG
>OGDS01000288.1_pt1 | contig 55425 bp, 55 predicted proteins | sample 1570351 | NCBI WGS metagenome assembly OGDS01 (sample SAMEA2581974, study PRJEB24529) | metagenome | biome: Human gut stool | place: China | collected 2011
CGAGAATCCAAAGCATAAGAGACATCGCCAAGACTTGGCTTATCGAGAGAAAATGTGGGCTAAGATACCTGACAATAAGAAGTAATATAATATAATAGGAGATAAAACATGAAAGTTACAGTTGAAAACGAGAAAATCAAGGTCAATAGTTCGTACAATAAGAGCTTTGTCACAAGAGCAAAGCAGATACAGGGCAAGTGGAACGCCCCTTACTGGGTCTTTCCAGAAGAGAACAGGGAAGAAGTCAAGGCGTTACTTGTTGAATGTTACGGAGAGTGCGGAGAGCTTGGCACTGTCAGCACTGTGACTATAGAGCTTGACCTCGATGCCTATACAGAGGGCGACGAAGATGGAGAAATCAGAGTCGGCTCAATGGTTGTTCTGAAAAGGCGCTATCGTGACAGCGAGGTTGTTTTCTCTGACAATGCAATGCTCATAAGCGGTGGTTTTGCAACTTCGGGTGGCTCTGTCAAATATCCCAGCATATCTGCTGATGAGGGAACGATAATTCGAGTTAAGAAAGTACCAGAAACGATTTTCAACAAGATAAAGGATCATGAGGGCGTTAAGCTCGTATCTGATATAGACGTGAAAAGCTTAAAAGTGGAGCGTGAAAAGCTTCTTAAAAGACTTGCAGAAATAGACAGTTTGCTTGCAACTTGAAAGATATGTCAAGAACTTTGAACTTTGGAGCAAGTGCGAAGCCCTTTTTGCACACTTATGAAAGAGGTTGAGAAAATGAAAAAACAGTATTTTGGCAAAGATGCAAAGAACGGTCTTAGAGCTATCTATGCAGTCGCCTTCACAAATGACGAGGAAATGAGCTTGTTCACTCGGCTCATTGCTGACGAGTATGGTTATGAAAAGTATAGCAGTATACCTGAGCTGTTTGTTGATGATAGTAAGTATACATGGGCAATAGCGTATGATATTGAGGGCGGCAACGACAAAAAAGAATTTGAACAAGCGTACAAAGATGTTAAAAAAACTTTGAAAATGGTGGGATAAAGATATGAAAGTTGATAAAGGTATGACGTGCGGCTTTGAAGAAAACATTAGAAGAATTTTGACTGATGCGGAACGAAAGCTGATAGTCGATCCGAAAGAGAATTTGATGCCTGCGAAGAACATTCAGAAGGCAAAATTTTTGAACCGTTATGAGTATAGAAATTTTAATGACGATATTGTAGAACTGGAATACGAATATAGAGGACATAAATATACCGTAGAGGAAAATAGGCGCAAGGGCAATGAGCCTCTATCTTGGCAGCATAGAAATGCGCAAGCAAGAATTGATAGTATGATCGAAATGGAAGAACGTGAAAAGGAGTGCGACACAGACAAGGGCAATGATGATTGGTTAAAGACCTTATGTGATTGGTGGGAAATTTGAAAAGACAGAGAAGATGCGTTCTTCTCTGTCTTTTTTTGTATAAATGTTGCAATAGGGTGTGAATGTGGTATAATGGAATAGAAGTGTTTCACAAGAACACAAAAAGACCCTATTGAAACGTATTTCCGCAAGCGGCGTGGTATGTCAATGGTGTACGCCCATAGTGGATATATGTAGCACAATCAGAACGGAGTGATTTTTTGAAAATCGGTTATGTCAGAGTGTCAACAGTTGAACAAAACGAAATACGTCAAGAAGTTCTAATGAAGGAACTTGGCGTGGAACGGATATATATTGACAAAGCTTCGGGAAGAAATATGAAAAGACCTCAGCTCGAAGAAATGATGAATTTTATGAGAGAGGGCGATGTTATCGTAGTCGAGAGCATAAGCCGCCTGAGCCGTTCTATACGAGACTTTCTATACTTGCTTGACAAGTTTCAGCAAGAGGGTGTAAGGCTCGTGTCACAGAAGGAACAGCTCGATACAGACACACCACAGGGAAGATTTATGTTGAACATATTTGCCTCTTTGGGCGAATTTGAGGCGGATCAAAACAAGCAGAGACAGCGAGAAGGGATTGAGCTTGCAAAGGCAGCAGGAAAGTATAAAGGCAGGAAACCTATTCAGATAGACGAACAGCTATTCAGGTCGGTGTATAAGAACGTCCGTGAGGGCAAGTGTACCAATACCTATGCAATGAAGGTGCTAGGGCTGAAATCAAGCACTTATTACAGGACGGTGAAACGGCTTTTTAATGGTTAGTATATAACAGATATATTGTGATGAAGCTCTTTGAAAGTGGAAAAAAATTTATATTTTTTTGCAAAATTCACTTGACAAATAAGCTATAATATGCTATAATATAGTCATAGGATAACTTATAACTTTGATTTTTAAGGAGTGGTTTTTATGTTTCGTAAGATTATTGACTCGGTTTATGATGTAATGGTTGGGTTTTGGGAACACCCTCTGCTGCTTTGCTTGTTTATCTTTGAGATTTTCTCAGGCGTGGTATATGCAGTAAGCTATGCAACAGAAACCAAGACGGTTGTTGACAAGGAGTACATAGACGGTTATGGATATTCACACCATAGCTATGAGATAAGGGTGTGTACTGAAACATACTTTGAAGAACATTACAATTGGGTAGAAGTTACACCGACTGAGTATAATAACTATGAGATCGGCGATGAATACATAGAGGAGTAGTCTTAAAGATGAAAGTGAAGCACTACTATAGAGAATATGACAGCTACAAGACCGAACGCCAATGGGCGCACGAGGGTTTTGTCATAACAGAAAGTGCTGAGGGCATAGAGCTTCTGCCAAGCAAACTAAGCAAACAGCCTTGCAAATACTATAAACCTGACGAAGTAAGAAAAGCGACAAAGGAACAGCTCGACACGTTTTTTAAACCTGACAGAGAAAAAGCAAAGGCTTATCGTGAAAGAAGAAAGGCAGAGAAAGAGCAGGAACGTCAGGAGAAGGAGCAGGAACGTCAAGTGATAGAAGAAAAGTTGAACTATTATCAAAAGTTGGTCGAAAGATTAACAAAGCTCACAAAAGAGTTGTATCCTAAGAAAGAATATCCAAAGGAAATAGTCATTGATACGGAAACAACGGGTCTTGATACGTTCAAAGACGAGCTTCTGCAAGTATCAATAATTGATACAGACGGAAATGTGGTGTTTGACAGCTACTTCAAGCCTATAAGGCATAACGAATGGTATGAGGCTCAAAATGTCAACCACATATCTCCTGAAATGGTAGCCGATGCGCCGACAATCTATGAGAAGGCGGCTGAAATAAACGCAATCATATCACAGGCAGATTTGGTGATCGGTTATAATGTGGGCTTTGATTTGATGATGCTTGCAAACAACGGCGTAATATCAATCAAAGACATTAAAAGCTATGACGTTATGGAACGCTTTGCAGAAATTTACGGAGAATGGTCTGAATGGTATCAGAATTACAAGTGGCAAAGTCTTGCGAGAGCCGCTGAGTATTGTGGCTATGACTGGAGCAGACAAAATGGCAAAGAACATAACAGCTTGGCTGATTGTTTTGCTACTCTTTTTGTGAAACAAAATATGGAGCTTTGCAAAAAGGAAAGGGAACGAGAGGAGCAGGAAGAGAGAAAAAAGATTTACGAGGAGATAAAAGAGTTCATATGTGATGATGAAAATTTGAAAAATGCAGAACGTATGAAGATTTCTTTTATCTGTGTAATGGATAAATATAAGGCAAAAGAGCAATGGCAAGAGTATTTGAAAAAGTTTTTTTCTTCGGAAGATTACAAAGAAAAAACTAAAGATTGCCGCTATACTAACGTTCACGATTTTGTACTTTATAAAATGGAAGAAGCAAGCCACTTGCTTTCAAAACTTGGAGATTACTATAATGGTTACTTGTTTGGAGAACGTTACGATAATTATTTTTATGACCCTGATAATTATTTTTATGACGTGCGTGGCTCAGAGTTGGAATGGTGTGAAGAATACTTTGGCGGACTTATGACAAGCGACTTTATAAAACATTTAAAAGATTAATTTGTGAAAGGGGTGAGATTTATGGCAAGCAAAAAGAAGAAAATCAGGATAACAATTTGCATTGCAATTATTCTGTGTTTTTTCATTGCAACGATCGTATTCTGCATACTGTTGAAAAGGGCAGGTACAGGTATAACCGACTTTTTAAAAATCGGCATGGGTTGGAGCATAGTTTGGGCGATGATTATACATTTTTCCCTTCAAAAACTTGTGTTCAAGAAAAAAGCCCCTGCAATCGGGCAGGGCTGAAAGGTAGAAATATGAAAAAAGAGGACTTCGTAAATAAATAGGATAGGTAATAGGTACAAGATATGATAAAAGGAATTTTGAGCTACAACAAAGAAAATGACAGATATGGGTTACTGGTTATGGACTTGTGGGAAGTGAGTGGCTTTCATTGTGGTGATACTCTCGAAGTGTGGGATAATGAAAACGACAAATGGCTCTCTACAAGAATGGAAATGCACTATCAGAAAAATTCTTTTCCTCGAAAACGTAATGACGGTTGGTATCTTGTAGGAACTTCATTCAGCGGAAGAGACTTGGAAGGGTTGACCGTCAGAGTGAAAAAAAATGGAGCGAAAGGGCGGTAATTAAAATGTTAAAGACAACAGGTATCGGCAGACTTGCCACAGATGTGAGATTTAGCAAATTTCAGTCGGGAAAGGTAAACGCAGAGTTTAGTGTTGCGTTTGATAATCCAAACGTAAAAGAAGATACAACGTTTGTGAAATGCGTTGTATGGGGAAAGAAAGCAGAGTTTGTAAATAAGTATTTCCATAAAGGAAAGCCTATTATAGTTTCAGGCAGACTCAGAAATAACAACTATACTGACAGAAACGGAGTTAATCGTTATGAACTGATTTTGGTTTGTGATGAAGTTTCATTTGTGCCAAGTGAAAGAAGAGATCACGTTCAGGACGGCGGACAGACATACGAGCAGAGCGTACAGGCATTTGAAAATGACTTTAATGCTTATAGCGAGGCGTATTTGAATGAGCCGCCTTATGTGCCAAATGAAAACGATGTGGTCTTTGATGAAATTGCCGATTTCTTTGACAAAGTTTCAAAGGAATAAAGCATAAACCTTGCGAGTTCAGTCGATTAGTTTTCGGCTGAACTTAGAAAGGTTAAAGTTAAGGTGGACATATGTAGCACAATATTTATATAAGGAGAGATTAAAATGATCGAGTGTAAGGAAAAACTTGAAATACTGAAAAAGCTTAACTTTCTGAAACACGGTGTATACTCAGCGGAAGATATCAAGAAAATCTGTCACATTAAGTATCAGACGGAATTTGTGAAAATGATGCTTTTTGAAATAGCCGTCAAACACCCCGATCGTTTCAGATACACAGCATATGTTGATAAGTCAATAGACAAGTTTGTTGTCTATTGACTTATTTCTTCATTTGTGGTAAAATCGGAATGAAAAGGAGTGATGCTAAAATGGCAAAAATATCAAGTGCCGAAAAAATCGCAAAACTAGAAATGCAGTTGGCAGATAAAAAAGCGAAATGTGAGAAGTTACAGCAGGAAATCAAAACGCTTGAGCAGAAGATAAATGACGAGAGGTATAAAACTGTCAAGGGTAAGACGGACGAGATCGCCGACATTCTTGTAAAAGCAGGAATTTCCGATCCAATGCAAATGGACTTCCTTATTCAGAAAATGCAGGAAAGCATATGTACAATGAAAAGTGAAGAAAAGGTTGAGACTGAGGACAGCGGAAACGGCGAACAAACACCACCTTCACTTTAATTTCTTTTTTTATATAAAAAGCGAAAAGTGAGCGGCGTTCTCTCAGCTCTGCCGCCCCCGCTTTTGCCGCTTGCCCCTGCGCCTTGACCCCTACAATTTTCATAATAATACGTTTCGCAATGCAAAAAAGTTTGAGTAAAAAACGATAAAAAAGCCACCGTAAAGGGGGCTTTTTTTAGTATAAAAATTTCTGAATGAAATGCTATCGAAGTCGCAAGACGAAAAATGTGCCTAATTCGGTGCAAACCGAAAATGCGACGTGCGCCGCACGTCTTGGGTCTGCCATAGCAAGCACAGATAATGTATAGCGTCCACTATACATTATCGCTTGTTAGGGAGAACCCTAATACCCCTAAAAAGTCAAAAAAACATTGACTTTTTTACTTGTTTGTGGTATAATAAAACCACAAATAAGTAAATCACTTCGTTCAATTAATTTATATAGAAAAGGTCTAAAATGGGAGATACGAGAAATACTCAAATTAATTTCAGAGTAACTGAACAAGAAAAATTAGAATTGAAGAAAAGAGCTGACGATGCAAGGCTTTCAATGTCGAACTATCTTCTTGCTCTTGCTAGGAATAAGAAGATATATAGAGTTGACGGCATTGAAGATTTTATGCAGTATTTTGCAATGGCTGTATATGAGATAGATCGTGTAAAAAGTCAGATAATCAAGTGTGGCACAAACATCAATCAGATAGCTCACACCGCCAATGCAACGCATAGTTTAAATGACAACGAAGTTAAATACGTTAATATGAACGCAAAAGAAGTGAAAGACCTTGCTCTTAAAGTTGCCAGTATAGGAAACGCCTTGGTCGAGATCGTAAATGACATGAGTGAAATGCTTGATAAAACAGAAGGAAAGTTCCCAAAGGTTTAATTTGCTTTGTATATATTCAGAAAGAAGGTGAGGGTATGGCAACAGTTTCGTCAATTAAAACTAAAATGACTTCTGATAGATATATAACCGCAACTCTTGATTATGTTACAAAGAAGTTTGTTGAGCTTGATAAAAGTGAAGGAGAGGAAATATATAAGTATTACCTCTCATTGACCGAAAAAGAGCATGGATCTGTTACTAATGAAATTCTTAACAGCGATGCCGCAAAAGGTATGACGGAACTTGAAAATGCAAATTTATATTTTTCACCTTCATATATCAATGTTTTAAAAAGCCATACTAAGCTCACACCTAAGTGTTTTGCTATGACAGCGATAAACTGTTCAGAACAAAATATGGTTGAGGAATGGAAGAACGTTCGTAAGATGTGGAAACAGGACAAAGGTATTTTGGCACATCACTTTTATCAGAGCTTTCCAAAAGAAGATAATATCTCTCCTGAGCTTGCTCATAAGATAGGTGTGCAATGGGCTGAAAGATGTTTTGAGGGTTTTCAGGTTTGTGTAGTAACACACGTTGGAGCAAATTTTGTACATAACCATGTTGTAGTAAACTCCTGCAATATTGCCACAGGCAAGAAGTGGCTTGATAATAAATCATCAATAAAGTTTTTGAGAAATCAAAGCGATCTTATATGTGCAACGAATAATCTGAACATTCTTGATGATGATTATAAAACGAGCCGTGATAATGTATCGGTTGACAGTTATCATATTGAAGAACATAAAAAAGTCGCATCGTGGAAATATCCAATTGTTGAGGCTCTTGATATTGCACTGAAAACTGCAAAGACAAAAGAGGACTTCATACGAGTTATGAACCAGTATGGCTTTGATGTTAAGTATCGTGATACATATATCACGATCTCAGATAGCAAAGAACATAAAGTCCGTACTAATACTCTTGCACGTCAGTTTGGCGAAAAGTATTATAAGGAGAATATTGATAAAGTCCTTGGCGTAACTGTTGAGGGCAAATATGCACCGCACGATACAAGAAGCAAATCAATCGAAAATGTTGTTAATGATGCAACAAAGAAATTACGTCCGTACTATGGAATTGGCTTTGAACAGAAGGACGGAAATAATGAATTTTATGCGCAACTTGCCAAAAAGCAGCTTGATACATCGACAAGATTAGATGCGGAGATAACGACAGCCGCTTATCAGAGAAAACTTGCGATGAGGAGTATGACATCGACAGCGGTTATATCAACTCGTTCTGCTAGGTTCGCCGCAAAGATGTTCCTCTACTTTTCACTTTCTGTCAAGCTTGCGCTCTTGCGAGCAATGAAGCCTTTGGCAAAACTCAATGAAAAGTATAAGGTGTTCACGAAGGATAAGAATGAAAAAATCTATTCGTACAAGATGTATCGCAATCCTGTTACATCGAATACAAACAAAAACCCACGAGTTATAGGTAATATAAATAAGAATGTGCTTATGCAGTCTCTTGGTGAAAACTATGCCGTAAAGATAGATGCTCGTTTGTTGCCGAAGCTTATGAACGCTCCTATCTATTATTCTGCAAATATTCTTAATGACGGCAGAGCGACAGTTTTCATAAAGAAGGAGAATAAAGATAAACTGCAAGAGATACTTGGAACTAAAATACTCACGGATAACAGATCGGCTGAACAGCGCAAGAGAGATGCACAACTCAGCAGACAGCGCAAGCTTGAATATGATAGGAATAAGTCAAAGTACGCAGAGCTTAAAGAGTATGAGGGTAGACTTCGTTCAGATGTTGTTACTGGGCGAGAGGTTGAGTTTGTCAAAAAGAGCGAACTTGTTGTGTCATATTCCAAAATCAAAAATACAGAAAAGTACCGCCTGCTGTATAAGGCGGCTGATGCCGAAAAGCTGTATAATGAAATCTATCCTGATAAGTCATTTGTGAACTCTAATATTGGTGCAAAAGACAGTTCAGAGGTTAGAGAAATTGCTCAAAAGTGTGGTACAATACCATTGTACAAAATGATAACAGGTGACGAGCTGATGAAGCTGAGAGGCAGCGTTGATAATATTATTTCCGCTGTATACTACAAACCTGATGCAGACAAGTATAACCTTGTTTATCTTAAAACGGATAAAGATAAGGTCGATGATATTCTGTATTATAATGATATGGTTGACGAGAGAGCCTTTGAAACAGCTTCACAAATAAAGTCATTTGCAGAGCTTATACAGAAATCTAATTCTCAGCCAATGTACCTAAAGAACGTTTCAAGAAATCAGATAAAAGCCATTGTGAAGTCGAAGGTGAACGTTGGATATATCAAAGGTAGAAGCGATAAATACTATCTTGTCTATGACAAAGCAGACCAGTATAAGATGAACACAATTTTGAATAAAAACAGAACTACCACGTTTAATCAAAGTCCTCCGTACACTCCTACGATGTAAAGATGCAAAAAATATGTTGCATTTTGTGCTTTCCTGCTATTGACAATAGCAGGACGGAGAATTATAATATTGGTATGAAGCGATAGCTTTATATATAGTAGTTGAGGCGCAGCCTCACGTTAGTTGTGCTACTTGTGGCACAATTTTTAGAAAGGATATGAGACTATGAATTTTGAGGGAAAAAGGAATTTTTATGACCTCGATACTTTGAGGGCAATTCCAGTTGTAGAAGTCTTGCAGAGATATGGCGTTGACGTTAAGGTAAGGTACAAGGACGGTTGGTGCAGAATACGTTCCGATGATAACCACCCTTCTTGCCATATCAATCTGAATAAAAACAGTTGGTTTGACCACGGTATTCAGCTTGGCGGAGGACCGATACAGGTCGTTCAGTATTTTGAAAACTGCTCGAATTATGATGCCATTCAAATACTTGCAGAAATGTTTGACGTTCCTGCTATGAAAAATGAGACAGGTGAAACGGTTTTGACCGATGCTCAGTTTGCTCAAATTGGCATACAAGCGGATATGGTGACGAAGAACATTGACTGGGATTTTGAACACTTCACAATGGAACAGGCAACTAAGCTGAGAGATAGATATAAGGATATGTCAATGCAGCAGCTTGCTAGGACAGACAGAAGAGCCTATGTGAATTTTATACGCTTCAAGTCTATACCTTATGTATACGAAATGAAAAAATTCTATCTACAGGCGATCGCTGACCTTGCAGAGTGTAAGCCGAATACTACGGAATATCTCATGGTTCGTGCAAGAGCAGAAGAGAACGAAAAAGAATATAAGCGTATATATAACATTCTTAAAAAGGCAGTTACAAAGGACGAGGTTGCGGTCGCAAAGTACAACATCAATTCCGTTGACACGGACTTGCAGAATTATCGTGACGGTAAGCTGTCTGTCGAGTGTGGCATAGTACCCTACATAGATATGAAGAGCAAAGCGAAGGCATTGAACTCTGTTCTTGTAAAACTTGAAAATCTCTCAAAGAAAGACATTGAACTTCTGAATAATGAGGGTATTAATTATTCCGCTTTTGCTCGTCAGGGCAAGTATAACGTTGTGGTTGAAAAGAGCGATGCGGAAAGGACATACATTGCTCTTGGCAAAACAAATGCGCTTGCTTCTTTTAGACAAGCCCAGTATTCCAATACGCTTGGTTTCACAGAATTTGGAGTCTGGGCAAAAAATAAAATGACTGAAAGCGGAATAAAGGAAAGCCAAATGGCTCAAAAGCTTGGCGTTGCTAATCAGCGATTATCTGATGCGCTCAGAGGCAAGAATACGAATGTTGAAGAGGCTTTGAAGAAGGAACTTGGCTATGTTGAGCCGAAACAAGTGTTGACAGAAGTCATAACGCCTGAACAGCTCAATAGTCAGAATGGTAAAAGGAAGTTTACACAGCTTTCTCCTGAAGAACAGGATAGGCTGATAACGTCAAGGTATAATCACCCGAAGAACAGAATGACGGAAGATCCAAACAAGAGATACTATACCAAAGAGCAATTGAGAGAGACATACCTGAGAAACAATAATAAGTGGCTGTATGATAGCGAACTTAAATCGGAAAGAATAGTTCCAAAAGTTTCAAAGGTCGGTACAATGGACTACAAAGAGGTAGTCGCTACCTCTGCGGACGTGCCTTTCTATACCAATAAGATAGATGCAAAAACGGCAGAGCCTATTATAAAAATTATGAATGAGAATAATATTCCGTATTCAAGCATAACCACAAGAGCAACACAGCAAACACAGTTTACAGTAAGGTCGCAGGAAGCCGATTTGTTTAAACGTGTACTTGATAAGTGCGGTCTGAGAATTGAAGGAGAAAATCACACTATTCTGCCAAAAGTTACATTCGATAAAGATGCGATACTTGCGGCGAATAATCAGGCGCAGCAGGCAGTTCAGGCACAGCAAACCGCCGTTCCTACGGTTTAATAGACAGGCGGTGATATTATGGGGTTGAAAAAGAATATCATTGTTATCTCAACTTTTACAACTGGCATATCCAACAGAGATTACATTTTGGAGATAGCACTAAAAACGCTATCTAAAACGCCGTCAAGTATGCACCTTAAAATCTCATATGATGATCCGAACTTTGCTAAAAGGGTAAAGACGGCAGGACTGTCAGAGGCGTATGAGAAATGCACTGCAAAAAGAGAAGATGTTCAGAAAGCGATCACTTCACTTTTAACTTATATATATAAAGAGTGCAATGGTGAGAAGGTTTATTTTATTGGCTTAGACACAAACAAAGACGTAGCTTTTTTAAAAAAGATGTTTCGTGAGTACAATCCTGTGGCTTACGAAAAGCTGAAACTTGTTATAGCACAGCCACTCCTTGATCTTTCGCAGATGATTATATTTAGAGCAATGGAAGGCAAGATAAGCCTTGACACTCTGAGCTTGTTTGCGATAGAGGAGTATTTTGATATAGAGCCTGATGATACCAATGGTGTTGCATCAATATACTGCGACACCATTTATCAGACAATCAGGAAGCTATATCCACATATGCTTAATGCGGCAAAAAAACACGCTGAAAATACAGTTAAAGATAACACACATCACATATAGGGTGATTTTTAGTTGTGCTACATATAGCACAATTTTTTGAAAGGATTGAATTGAATATGAGTACAATGACAACTAAGTCAAGGCTGTTTATTGACCTTGACGGTACAGTCGCACGTTTTTACGATGCCTCTCCAAACTATCTCGAACAAATGTATGAAAAGGGTTATTTCCGTAACCTTCAACCATACGAGGAAATGACGGAAGGCATCAAGTTATTTATGGAGCAACACAAAGATGTAGAGGTCTTTACTCTCTCAGCAAAAGTCAATGGAGAGCCGCCGTACTGTGAAGCTGAAAAGCAAGAGTGGCTTGACGAATATCTTCCTGAGATAGACAGAGAACATCGGTTGTTCACAGAAATTGGACACAATAAGGCTGAATATATCCCGAATGGTATAAGTAATACTGACGTGTTGTATGACGATTATAACAAAAACCTTATTGACTGGGAGAACAGCGGCGGCGTAGCTCTCAAATGCCATAATAACATTAATATGAAGGGTCTTGGCGCATATGGCGGCGATAAGGTAATGTGGGAAGGACAGGTCTTAAAGAATGACATAGAGCCGCAGAAGATAGCGAATAGTCTTTACGAAACTGTAAGTGCGGCGCAGAGTATGTCGAGTGTGAATGGAGAGCCTTTAAACGAGGCGGTACGAACTGCATTGAAGCTTATAAATGATTATTCTGTAGCGGAATTTGGTGATACAAGTGCATATGATGATGTGCTAGACCTGTCAGATGTGGCTCTTGCATACACCACGGACTCTGACGAGGAGTTTCCTATACAAGTATCGGCTGACCTTGAAAATTTCCGCATCGTAACTGAGTATGACAATGTTGTAGCACACATAGACAGCTATAACAGTTTGGAAGAAATGAACGAGTTGTGTTTTGAAAATCTCAATTTTGATGATTTGATATATCTGAGTGAGAAGGAAAAGCAGAGTGCGATCGACAAGACAATAATCTATTCCACAGAGTATAATGGTGAGATAGATTATTTTAAGGCAGCGGATAAAAGACTTTCGGTACTCTTTGAAAAACTCTCTAAGGATAACACTTATGCTGAACTTTCAAAAGCTGAAAAAATTTCAGCTTTTGAGTTTGCTGAAATCGAGCAAAGCAAAAATCTTATTGCATCGGTAACTTTTGACCTCGATAACAATAACGTTGGTATATATCATCTAAGGAGAGCTGTCTCCGAAGGAAACAGAACACCGAATGATTTTATTTCCTTCGGAGACAGCATAGCTGAAATGAAGCAGTTGGTGTCAGAAGCAAAACTTAATTCTTTGAATATAGAGAAGGACTTTCTTAGCCGCTTAGACCAACGCATTTCAGAGCGTTCCGAAAAGAATGTGGTTGATATAATCGACCAGTACAATTCGTCAGGAAAGCCATTTTACGAGTTCTTTGAGGAAAATAAGGACAAAGTAATGGCAACGTATACGGATAGCATAGATACGCCGTATTATAGCAGGCACATTAACCGTCACTGGCTGTCTGAGAATTTCTACATAGAAAATAGAATGGACTCTGATACGTTTGGATCAGAAACTGCCAAAAGTGAAAGTACCGTTTTAGTTAATGTTTATGACCCTAGCAAGGGAAGCATCTCAAACAAAAAAATAGACGGTATGAGTTGGGAAGAACGTTTGAATTTGCCTGTTGAAACCAAAACCATTGGGAAGCATCTTCTTGAAGATTTAAAACCCTCGGAAAGTCCTTTTATACTTTCAGCATATTCAGATTTGTTTGGTGAGGAACACATAAAGAAGGCATATCTCAAAAGCTGTGTTGAAGAAGCTGAAAACGAGATAGCTGAATTAAGATCATATGAAGATATATCCCCATATGGCGGAGAAGATGTTACTGTTGGCACATTTGAGTCTCATTTATACGAAACTCTTATTGATGCTAGAGAAATGGGCTATGATAGTATTGGAGAGGTGGCATTAAGGTGTGTTGAGCTTGGTCTGATAGACGAGAAAAAAAGAAAAGATGTTATTTATGGTGTCTATCATAGTGTAGCTAGCATTAAACAGGGCTACGCCAAAGGTCTTTTATCAAAAAGTGATGTGAAATATCTTATAGATCGCAACGAGCCTGCACGCTATGAGTCAAAGGATATTGTTGATAGTCTACTTAAAACCAAAGAAATGTCCAAAATGAGGGATAAGTTGTTAGTAGCAATAAAGCTTTACTCTGCAAAGAGTGAAAATTACAGAAATCATGGCGATTTAAAAGAGTCCAAAATTCTTGATGACAGAGTTGCGGCGTGCATAAAGGGATATGATTATTATTCTCAGCAAATTATAGACACATATAACAGTGTTTTTTTGTATGTTCGTCCTGAAAATGGATTGGTTAAGTTGGAAACAGAGGATATACCTGTTTCAATAAACTTAAATGGTAAACAAACAGAGTTTTATGAACACAGAATAACTACTGACAAAAATATAATTCAAAAAGCGTATTGGGAATGTATGGATAAATGTCCTAATATGTACGTTCCAGAAGATTATAACCCATTTACGGAGGAAGCGTGTGATGAATTGTATAGGCTTATCGGTGAAAATCCGCCGCAAAGGTATGAAGGTATTCAGACGATAAAGTTACCATTTGAAATAGCAGATAAAATAGATTTAACACTAAAGCTTGTTGATACGGAGCTATACAAAATAGCTTGCATAGAAAATCAAAAAGATCTGTTAGAAGGCGCAAATCTTGAAACAGCCATAGACTCGATGAAAGAAAAGTACGAGTCAAGTATGAAGGTTATAAGCAAGATTGATGAAATCAAGAGCAAAATTAGTGCTAATGAGGCTGATGTAGAAAGTTTAAAAGGTATAAAGCCTAATTTTGTAAATAAAGTTTTTAGACATTCTGAAATTAAGAAAAGAGAAATCGCCTCAGCCAATTTGAAAAATAACAAGGCTGAGTTAGAACAAGCATATAGTGAATTAGACAGGATATCACATAGTATGGAATATGTGCGTGAGAAGTTTGCAGACTATTATTCAGAAAATCTTTCAAGCTGTAAGCCAAGCATCAAAATACATTTTCCCGATGATGAAAAATCATATGAAATCTATAGTCTATCAGATATTGAGAAAATTAGTCAGACTAGCAAGGAGTTAAATAATGTACTCAAAAATGGTTTTAATGAAAGAGTAGAAGATGTCAACATTGCTTTTTATTCCATTTACGATAACAAGTTTGATTTGTTGGAACGTGAACGAGTATCGGCTTATCTTGCCTACAAAATGCCATTAGAATATCTCAACGTGGATAAAATGATACAACTTGAAAATATGGTCATTGATACGAAGGGATTAGACTATAAATATATCAAAGTTCCAAAAGAATGCTTGTTAGCGTTTGAAGGAAGCTGTCATAGGCAAGATATTGATTATGCAATGTCGTCAGGTGAGAACACTGGTAACTACTGCATCGCAAGATACAGAAGTTTGCAAGAAAAGGCTGTTATAAAAACCTTAAAGACAGTTGAACGTGCATACAGTGAACACACGGCAGCTTTGGCAGCGGCGGCGCAACAAAACAATAATATGTCAAGTGCGGCAACAATGATGTAGATTTATATAACGCATACCGAATTTTTTTCGGTGTGCGTTATAGCGTTATTTGTGACATATGTAGCACAAATCAGACGTGCTATCTCATAAGTTTAATTTTTTATATTTTTCACAAGAAATATTTTTTATGTGTTGACTTTTGCGCATTTCAGGTGTATAATTATAATCGGATATTGTAGATAATGGGCGAATAAAATACATAAAATGTTAAGGTCATAAAGGTGTGGATAAATGGCAGATTATGCTCTGAAAAAAGAAAAAAAGAAAAGCAAAGCTCCCTGTGTGGTTTGCATGGTGCTATACCTGATTGTAGCACTTGCAGTGTGTACATCATATGCCGCAAGAGGCGGTACGGCAGGAAGCCTAAAATATAAGGTGCTGATTAAAGCGGCAAGGGGATTGTTACACGGAGAGTTCTTCTATGGGCTTAAAAGCTTGCAGAATATTAAGACTGGAATAATAATGTTAGCTCAAACGTGGTATGTACACGTTATGGTTATCGGTGCGATGCTAGTGGCGTTTATGGGAAAGGTCGAATATTCTTTCAAGGGAGTTGAACAAGGCTCTGCTCATTGGGCAAGTGACGATGAAAAGAAAAAATTTGCAGACCCCGAAGGAATTCCAGTTGCAAAGGGAATATATGTTTCCCTTAAAGCAGGCAAGAAGATAGACAAGGTAAAGCAGGCGGCAGTTGCAAACACCAATAAGGTTGTAATAGCTACAACAGGTGCAGGCAAGACCGAAGGCGTTATCAAACCTGACGTAATGCAGATGTTAGGTAATTATTTTATTATTGATCCGAAAGGCTCGGTTTATCAGGATTGTGCATATCTTTTAGAAAAGTATGGCTATAATGTACGAGTTCTTAATTTTTACAATATGGAATTGTCTTATCACTATAATCCTTATGCGTATATAAACAGTGAGCTTGATGTTTTAAATCTCGGTTCTGATTTTATGAACGCTACTAAAGAGGACGGAGAAAAAAATGATTATTGGTCAGGAGCAGCAGAAGATCTTTTTACCTCATTAATTTTATATATATACAAGTCTAAAAATGAAACGAATAAGAGTTTTGAGAGAATTGTGCAGATAATTACAAGCATTGATTATCAGGATAGAAAACTTAGTCCTGTATGTGAGTATTCATTGCTAATGGAAAAGTACAGTATAGACCGTTCAAATGAAGGTTTAGAAGATGATAAGGTTGTTTTGAGCTATAAGGGTATAAAAGGACTTCCTCAAGAAACCCTTGGCGGTGTTGTCGCAAACCTTCAAAAAAGACTTGGGCTGTGGTATACAGAAGTTGTGTCACAATTCACTCTTGAAGATGAAATGGAGTTCGACAATTTTACAAAGCCAAATTCAAAAGAGGCTATTTTCGTTGTCTATCCGATAGGATTGACAACATTTAAGCCGATAATTTCAATGTTTTATCAACAGTTCATTTCAAGAATGAAGTATATGGCATTACAGAAATGTGGCGGCAGTTTACCTGTTATGCTTAACATTGAGGCTGATGAAATTTGTAATATTTCTAAAATACCGACACTAAAAGACGATATTGCAACAATACGTTCTATGAACATTAGAATGACATTTGTTGTACAATCACTTACTCAGTTACAGGCAAAATATGACAAAGAAGCAGAAGATATATTATCTAACTGTGGTATTGTATGCTTTTTTGGTTCGAGAGACAATAAGATACGCAAGTGGCTATGTGAAGAACAGATAGGTTATACCACATTCAAGAAGGAAAATAAGTCTTACAGTAAGAATGGTACGAGCGAAAGCGAACAGGATCAAAGAAGATTGCTTATTTCTCCTGACGAAATTGATAGACTATGCGATGAAAAAGACAATCATACAGGTGTGGGTATTTTTCTTCTTGGCTTTCGCAGACCTTTTAAAGCTTTAAAATTGAGGGCTTGTGATTTTCACCATTCAGAAGATGTATATTTTCCGTGGCAAAAAGAAGAAAAAGAACATTGCTTTACAAGCCTTGATAAATCGTTATTACCTGTGAAAGAAGCAAGAGAAAAACGGAAGTCAGAGGCGCAGGCAGAAAAAGAAAGAGCTGTCAACACACACCTTGGAGAACAGTTTGAACGAGATTATAACGATGCTGATTTAGTATCAGTTACCGATGAAGATTTCTTTGAAGAAGTCTATGGTGAGGCGACTGTTCAATATGTTAAGCAGGACAAGAAAGAAAAGAAAAAGAAGGGGGCTGTCAAAGTTGAATTTGACAAAGATGCTCTCTTTCAGGAAGTTGCAAGCGAGATAGAAAAAAGAGATTAATATATGAAAGGGGAATGTGAAAATGTCAGACCAGTCAGAGAGTTTGGGTGGTGCTTGGAGAGTTCTTCAAACTGCAATACAGTTCTATTTTCAGTTTCAAATGAACAGGAGACTATCGGGCAAACAAAACAAGTCAGAACAAAGAAGGTTAAGACAAGTTCAAAATCAATTATATAGAGCTAGAAGCAATGCGGCAGAAGAACTGTTCTCAAAACAGCCTTTTCAGTTTACTGGAACAGAAAATGATATATATTATTTCTTGCCGAATGATAGATTAAGCCTTGAATATGTGAAAAGTATAGAAAACGAGGAACTCAGGAACAAAGTGTTAGAGGGTCTTAAAAGCTTTGAAAAGGAAGAACTTATTAAATATGATCCACGCTTTGACGATTTTTATGTTACTGAGGAAGGCTTGAACTGGATATGCGATAGAGAAAACATAGAAATGTACAAAGAGTATATGAGTGCATACACAAAGCACGAGGGCGTGACACATATGTCACGAACCGAAGGAGCTGCAGAAGGAGCTGTAAAGGCTGAAAGTGGAGTTACTAAAGTCAATGGGGCAACAAGCGCAAAAGCTGTACAAGGCACAACGGCGCAAGCTTCTCAGGTAGGTGCTTCACAGGCTGTATCAAGTGCTACAGTAGCGACAGCGCAAATTACGGCACAAGCAGCGGCAGGGGTGGCGACTGGCGGTGCTTCTGCTACTGCATCGGTAGCTAAGGGTATTGTAAGTTCAGCGGCTCAATCTTCTGCGCCTTCTCCTGCACCGACAATGACAATGACGATGAAGTAAGGTGAGATTTATGCAGTTATCCGTACAAGGAGTAGGAAGGCTCGGACAAGATGTTCGACTCACAGAAACGATTATAGGCGGCAAACCAATGAGGGTGGTCTATAATTCACTTGCTATTTTTCAAAATGCAAGTGAGCCGTTTTGGATAGACATAAAAATAATGCCGCCGTACTCGTTGAAGTTTCCAGACTTCTTTAAGAAAGGCGACAGAATATCTTTTACAGGTGTTCTTGAGAACCGTGATAAAATGGTCGGGCTTATGAGAGTCAAAGACGTGATTTTAAATGTTCAAAAGTGTGAACATTTGAAATAGAAAAAATGATGAAAGGGAGTGAAAAAAAAGTGTTTAGGAGTGCAATAATGGCATTAGTACCAAAAGTTACGAGGACTGCCAGTGAAGTATCGTTGTTAGTTACTTCGGCAGATGCTAACGGCTACATAGCTGATATAGCAACGCTCTTATTTTGGGCAGTCAGAATTTATATCTTCGTCACACTTGTTGAGCCTCTCAAAGAGTGGTGGCAAGGAGAAAACGAGGACGAAGAAAGAAAGTCCAAAGGAGCAAAGAGAAAGCTCATTATGGGCATAATCATCGTTGCCGCAACAGTAATGCTTGAAGTAGGCGTTAAGTCTATGCTGTCGGGCGAAGGTATGCCGAGTCTGTTCGGATCAGGCTCTTAAAAGTCAGAGAAGCCCCTTGCAAGGGGCTTTCTTATTATAGGAGGGCGATATGAATTGAAGAAAATACTGTGCATTTTTCTTGTGTTTGCCGTGTGCTTATTTAGCTGTACAGCAGGAAAGGTGCTTAATTATAACGGCGTAGGAGTAATACAAGCATATGCTGATGATGAAAGCAACAGCGATAGTGAAGAAGATGATGAGGGCTTTTTTGAAAGTATAAGTAATGCGTTGAGCAATATTGCTGATACAATAGGTAATGTTGTTGACTCTATTATTTCACTTGTTAATTCAGATCGAAACCTTGCAGCTCCTCTTTTAAATACAATGCTTTCAGGCTTATTTATAGAATTGACGTCGGTATGGGGCGGATTAATGGACGCTGTTGTTGCAGACGAATTGATTAGCTCAAATACACTATTCAATGAAGGTCATATGATAGCAAATATAGCGACTTCATTATCTTTGTTTGCTATTGGAATTTGGGCAATAGGCGTTGCACTTGAAATAAGGAGCGAGATAAAAAGATCTGAGGACGGAGAACTAACGCTAAAAAGGTTTACAAGTGCATTAGCAAGATCGTTCCCGTCATTCGTGTTTATACTTGCAAGCTATTGGATATGTAAATGTATTGTATATATCAATGAGGGAATGGTGAGCGTTGTTTCGGATAATTTTCCAAGTATAGAGGAATTGTTTGGTTCTCTTACTCTTGACGAGGATAGTTTCGGACCAGGTTTGGGCATAGGTCTTATAGGTTATTTGTTCGATTTGCTTGACGGAATAATAAAGGTATTGCCGATAATCGTAGCCATATTAGTGCTTATTATTATCGGTTGGTGCGTTAATGTTAAACTTCAAATGAGACAAATTGAGATTTGCTGTATGATAGCTATATCTCCACTGTTTTTTGCTTGTGCAGGCTTTGAGTCATTGTCAGAGTATTTCAAAAAGTTCATAATGACCTTTATCTCTGTAGTTATTCAGACTTTATTTATGGCAATAGTTATTTTGGTTGGAATGACGTGGTTTAACGATGAAGTTCTATCAATAACAGGTGAAACAGGTGTGTTCTTTATCGGCGGTGATAGAACGTTGGCTGATTATCTTGGAGATGTATTTATAATCATCGCAATGGGCGTAATGCTGCTAAAGCCTCCTGCGGTGTTGCAGAACTTAGTAAAAGCATAATGTGCTACATATAGCACATTGAGAGGGGGAATTAAATGAAGAAGTTAATGGTGAGTGTTGTATTCACCATACTCATAACATTGCTTTTTCCTCAAATATCTGCCTATGCCGACAATGCTGACAACGAGCCTATACAGGGAATAACACAGACTACGGACGAGCCTGTGTATATTGACGATAGGTGTTATCCCTTGACTGCTAACAAGGAAGAAAAAAATGACGAGGACGGAGTATTTTATGCCTTCAAATTTGCCGCCGATCGTGGAGAAACAAGAAACATTTATGCTGTTATGGACGGCTATATTCTTGATATCCAGTCTGATTATCTGTGGTTAGAGGATAATGAAGGGGAGATACAGACTGTATACAGCCCACAGATAAGTGGCTCAATCGAATGGCTTGTGTCGCCTGATGATGATGTAGAGGCAGGCGATGTTATAGGTAGGATATCATCGCAAGGAATGGACTATCAAAATCTTTATGTGCGGTTTTTGAGAGAGGATATTGGCGATGATGAACAGCCATACTTTACTTGGAACGAGATTTTCAATGGTGAGGCTGACAATATTGGAGAGGAAATATCCATATATGACCGTTGGAGAGTTTATACAGAACAGTTTGACCGTGATAATTGGCAAAACATTATAGACAGCTTTGATTATATAATAGGAATTTTCACTGGCGAAACAGACTTAACTGGCGATCTTATGAGAGGGCTTGCGGCATTTAATGATGAAATTATAGATATATCATCGACTGGGTTTAATGCTCTGCGCTCTGAATTAAGAAGGGAACGCTTGCTTGAAGATAACACATATAATATGGTAAAAAATATATATGTTTCACTATATCCTTTCGCTATTTTTTTAGCGATAATGATATGGTACATTGATGTGTATAAGCAAATAGCATCATCAAATTTTGACGGTTTTAGTAAGCGTGAATTTAAACAGCTTGCGTGGTCTTTCTTTGGTGTGGTCTTTTGGATAACTAACGCATTTGGTCTTTGTATGATTATTTTAAAAATAGAGTCGGGGATAGTTTCTAGCCTTGTAACGAATGATGAACTTGTGATTAGACCATTTGAAATGGCAGTTGAAGAAGGTAACACGGGCAACATTTTTGGCGATCTTATTTACACGTTTCTTGCTTGGCTAAATAACTATTCCACATTTTTGGCTCTTAATGGTATAATGCTTATTGTATCACTTTGCGTTGTATGCAAATTAACAGTGAGACAAATAGAACTATGTTGTATGATTTCGATTTCGTCTGTATTCTTTGCTTGTATGCAAATGAAAAATTTGAAATGGCTTTTTAGGAAGTTCTTTAAATCATACATCTTTGTGGTGTGTCAGACAATACCAATGTCATTAGTATATCTTGTGGGAAGGAACTGGGTCAATGAGAGAATGAGTCAATTAACATTCATAAATCTCGACTGCTTTGTTATTATTATAGGTATGGGTTGTCTAATGCTGAAAAAATCGTTTCTATATAGGATATTTGAATAAGGGGGAAGAAACTTGGCTGAGATAAAAGCAAAAGTAATCAACATAAAGTACGTTAAGTCGGAAAGTGAAAAAAGCAAAGGAACTTTTTCACCTAAAGATTTAACCGTAATAGCTGTTACGGCGGCAGCGGTCATTGCAGAAATGCTGACTTTCGGCAAGCTGTTTGGAATGGGCTTAGTGCTGAGAGCCATAATAGGTGCATTAATCATCGTTACTTCTATTTTCGGTTTTTTGATCGAAGTGGATAATGAAATGCTTTTAACACACATAATTAATATGAGAAGAAACAGAGTGGATATAAGACCATATTGCAAGAGAGGCACGTTTGACGTGCCAGTTGGCGCAGAGGCATCTATAAGTGACACCAAAAAGGTCGAAGGAATATTCATTGTAGGAGAGGACGAAGCGGAAATGAAGAAGAAAAAAAGCAAGTATGAGGGCAAGTCGATTTGTGTTCCAAAGACTGCGCAAGATACACTACCGTTTGAAGAAGTTTACGAGGACGGAATTGTGAAGGTGCGTGAGAATGTATATGCTTTGGTATTTGCATATACGGATATCGAATATAATAAGCTGACGCTCGACAGCAAACGAAGAATGGTAGACCAGTATCATGAATTGTTGAACTCTCTGCCACAGAATGTAACGTATCAGGAGCTTATAGTGAACAAGCCTGTTGACCCTAAACGCTATGATAGAGACATGATGCTTAAAACGAAGGATAATCAGGAGCAAGAAGAACTCGTTGACAGTATGAATGATATCATTGCATACTATGTTTCACAGTCTGCAAAGTCAACGGCTGAACATCTAACGTATATGGCTCTTTCATATGAGCTGCTTAACAGCAAGGACGATTTGACAGCTCTGCATAACACCTATGAGGATATCAGCAACGTGCTTGAAGCACTAGGCTCAAAGACAAGAGTCCTAGAGCCAGAAGAAACATTTAAGTTAATGCACGATATCTATTATCCTTATGAAGAGTTCAAGCTTGCAAAGGATATCTATGCAAGGGGAGAAAATATCAGAGATTACATTGCGCCAAATGGCTTCAAGTTTACGAGAAAGTACATAGAGTTAGGCGACAATCACTTTATGAGAGTGTTGGCAATGAGACTTGCTTATGATGTGAACGAGCTTACTGACAGCTTCATTGCAAAGCTCCTTGACAATCCTTATAGGGTATGTGTATCAAAAATCGTTACAAGGCTTGATAAGAATTACGCCTTGAAGCAGATAAAAAATGATTACGCTGATGCAGTTGACCGTCAGGATCAAATTGAAAAGGAAAACAGTCAGAAGGGCGTTACTGGTATGTCATATACCGTATCGTCAAGAATTAAAAACCTCAGAAATGTTCTTGACGAGGTTAATAAAACTGAAAACGAACTTTTCAGAATTGCACTGTTTGTAACGATAAGCGCAGAGAGCCTTGAAGAGCTTGACAGCCTTACGGACTATATCAAGCAGAAAGCAACAAGCAGTCAGGTCGCTTTGAATATAATAGCAGGCGGACAAGAGAAGGGAATACATTCTGTTATACCGTTTGCAGTCAATCATTTTGACGGAAGTAAAACGAGCTATACTACAAACCTTCTTACTGAGGCGGCATCGGTGCTTATACCTTTTTCAACGAGAGTATTCTACAATCCGAATGGTGTATGTTACGGCTTTGAAAAGGTCAATAAAAATCTTATCGCTATTGATAAGGACGAAGGAATGAACGCTAACACTATGATGTTCGGTGCATCGGGTTCAGGAAAGTCTATGCTTGAAAAGCTGACATTTATTCAGATGTACCTGAAACACCCCGATTATAGGTCAATATTTATCGACCCTGACGGAGAGTATACACATCTTCTTGAAGAAATGGGCGGCGTTCAGATAAACATTACTCCGTCCTCGAAAACGAAAATCAATATATTCGATATAGATTTGAATTATGTTGATAAGGACACTCAGCAAGACCCTATTTCAATGAAAATAGACTTTATGCTTATGGTTGTCGAGCTTGCAAAGAAATCTCCTCTTACCTCTTCGGAAACAAGTATACTGAATAGGTGTATCAAGCATCTATATCAGCCGTATATAAAGAGTGGTGACGAGAAGGACAAGCCAGTATTCAGCGACCTGTACAAAATGCTAAAAGGACAAGACGAGGACGATGCGAAAAAGCTTGCCCTTGACCTTGAATTTTATGCAGATAGTGATTACTTCTTTGACGGTCACACGAACATTGATATGAATAATAAGCTTATCCAATTCAATGTTAAGAATATCGAAAAGGACAAAACAATGTCATTGCAGATAATTCTTGAACTTATTTGGCAGACTGTAAATAAGAACAGCAAAAATGGCTACAGAACGATATTTGTAAACGATGAAGTTCAGACAATGCTCACAGACTATACAGGACAAGAGGCAACGAGAAGCAGTAAATATTACGAGGAAACTTACCGCCGTATTCGTAAACTTGGCGGTATACCGACAGCTATTGTTCAGAACATTTCAACGTTCTCAAAGTCCACGGTCGGCAATGCGATGATGGACAACGCAAGTATGACGATACTTTGTCAGCAGGGAGAGGCTGATATTGAAGTAGCGGCGGCAAGATTTAAGCTTACCCCCGAAGAAACTAAATGGGTATCATCAGGCGTTCTTGGAACAGGTATCATAAAGGTAGGTCAAAAAAAGGTTATGTATGATATGCGAATACCTCGAAAAATCAGAGCCAATTCATTGGTTTATGAGCTTTGTGCAACTGACCCTAGCAAATAGAATGATGAAGATAGCAGAGGAGTTTAAGACCTCTGCTATTTTTTTGTGTGCTACATATGTCACGTCAAGTATTTTTACAATTTTCTTATACATTTGCAAAAAAAGCACTTGACAAATTGCTTATAATATGATATAATGTATTCATAGAACACAATACGAAAGAGGTTTTATTTTATGAAAATCATAAAAAACATCAATGACCTTGTGCCGAGAACTCCTGCGGAAAAGGCAGAACTGGATAAGGTCATTTCCAAAAAGATAAACATAGGCAGTACACTCGAATATAAGAGTGCTTACTATATCTTAGACAATGCCTTTTTCACAAAAGAAAGAGGCGGCAGTAGAAGAATAGTAATGGGCGTTCTTGTAGGCGTGAATGGCGCAACACTGAATATTAACCTCAATGATAGCTCAGTCAAGTATGCGGACGTTCTGATGCAGACCTGTAGTGATAGTTATGATATTCTTGCTATGATCGGCGCAAGGTACTTGAAATGTGGCGACAAAACAGTATACGATAAGGCTTATTCGATTGCTACACCTTATCATAGTACATCTAACATCTTTTATTATATAAAGGAGCATTATGTTGAATGGACTTCTGATAAGTCTGAGCTTGACTTCATTGAAGCGTGGATAACAGACCACGAAAGTCGATATCCTGATGTTCTTCGTTCTCGTCTCGATGCTAAGAAAATGAGCGATATGATCGCAGAGGGTAAACGGTATGCGGATATAGGACGTATGTATAATACGTCAAGAGAGTTCGTGAGAGTCCTTGCAAAATCTTATGCTGAAAAATATCCCGACCTTATCTTGTCGCCGATAAAGAAGAAAAAGTCTATAACCAAGGAAGTTTTCAATAACGTCCTTGTGAGAATAGCGGTTTCTGAGAAAATGAAGAAAGCAATTGATAATTATTTGGCAGATAATGAGATAATCGGTCATACGCAGTATGTGGGCTTTTGGCAGCCTGTTCTCGAGAGTTTCCTGAACAATCCAACGGAAATAAAGGGAGAGTATCTTGTAAAAAGCGACTCAGGTATGTTGTCTGAGGAACGAAAAAGACCGATAAAGGTGCATTTCTATATCACTCAGGAAATGAAAGAACGCCTTGACGATTATGTGAAGGTATACAATGAAACTCACTCACAGCATATCCGTGGCAAGGGAAGAGTTGTTTTGCAGGCACTTGATGATTTTCTGATGTGACACATATGGCACATTTGCTGAAATGTGTTGACTTTTGCGCATTTTAAGTGTAAAATTTATAATGAGGTGAGTGTATTGAAATCAGAAGAAAGTAGACTGTTGTTCTTCGATAAAAAGGACAGTGAGGAAGCTGCCGAGAAAGAAAAAAGAACGATAGACCATTCCGTAAAGTTCAAGAATAATTTGAAAGCCGTTGGCGAGTGGATAGTTAAGATACTCAGCTCGTTTGTTGTTTGTCTTGTGGCATCACTTCTTGTTACTATCATTTTCAACTCAGTGCAGGAAGATGTTTCATTGGCTAGTTCCTTTGATATGGTTATAGGCAAGATAAAGGAATGGGTCGAAATATACTTATAGGACATAGGAAGGGAAGTATACAATGAACGTAGTAGTTGTTTGCAATAAGCTAAACAGAAAAACGATGAAAGAGTATCTGCCAAGCAAGAAACATAATATCAATGTTTTGGGTATCATCATTTCTGTAAAAAGCAAGGACGAACTTATTCGTCAAATCACAGAGGTTTATAATCCTCACGCCTTGTTCTGGGTGAACGGTGTTCCTTGCGGCTCGAAGAATAAAGAGATAAGCGAGTTGGAAATACTCACAGATTTAAAAAAGGCTGACCCTAATCTTAAAATTTTCTATAGCGTTGTGAACAGGGTCGAGATAGACAATTACGATGAATTTGTGACTGAGCTTATCCGCAATGGTATTTATAACATCATTACTGGTGTAAGGACGGTTGACGATTATCATAGGCATTTGCTGTCACCGATAACAAACGCTGAGGCGGCGTTTAAGCTTGCGAAGGTAGAAATGCCTGAGAACTTTAAAAATGAGGATATGGAGCGTGAGGAACAGGAACAGCTTTCGGCAGAGTTCGAGGAAACTTTTGATGAAAATGAGTTCTATCAAAATTCTCCTTCTGTTGCGGCAATAGCCCCTGTTAATATAGAGCAGGAATATGGTGATAATGGCTTAAATGAGTATGGCAAAACAGAGGAACTGAGCCACCCTGAGAGCGTTGCGCCTGACGAAGAAGTTCCTGACTTTATCAATGAGAATGTTGACGAGCTTATCGCCAACTCAAAGAGCGAAGAATACTTTGCGAATAAGGAAGAGACAACAGAGGAAACACCTGATACAGCGGACACAGACGAAGCAGAGGACGTTCCGATCGTAAGCTTTGATGATAAGCCGCAAGACTTAGAAGAACTCGTTACAGAGGAGCAGAGCAGTGCTGAGAACGTTGTACCTGATGAAGAAGTTCCTGACTTTATCAATGAGAATATTGACGAGCTTATCGCCAACTCCAACAGCGAGGAATACTTTGCAGATAAAGAAGAAGCCACAGAGGAAACGCCTGATACAGAGGACACAGACGAGGCAGAGGACGTTCCAATCGTAAGCTTTGACGATAAGCCGCAAGACTTTGAAGAACTCGTTACAGAGGCGCAGGGTGGAACTGAGAACGTTGTGCCTGATGAAGATGTTCCTGACTTTATAGGTGAGGACGTTGACGAGCTTATCGCCAATTCCAACAGCGAGGAATACTTTGCGGATAAGGAAGAGGCAACAGAGGAAACACCTGATACAGAGGACACAGACGAGGCAGAGGACGTTCCAGTTGTAAGCTTTGATGATAAGCCGCAGGACTTTGAAGAAAGCATTACGGAAGAATTGAGCCGCCCTGAGAACAATGCTTCTCACCATACTCCTCTTGTATATGAACAGCCGAAGGCAGTTTTTGAAAACGCCACGGTAAATACAGTGGCAGAGCAGAGCAGATTTAACCCTGCAATGCTGACGGCACATATCACTGTGGCGGTAAGTCAGCTTATACGGCGCACAGGCTGTACGCACGTTTCCGTAGAACTTGCTTCGTTTCTGAAACAGAAGTATTCAGTCGGCGTGGTTTTCTCAGACAATGAAACATATCTGAACTTTGCAGATTATCTCAACGTTGAGTGCAGTATCAATGACGGCTTTAAATATAACGGCGTTTCGTATTATTCTCCTGCTTGCCTGAGTATATCTCAGGGAAATCACGAGATAACCATTAAAGACTTTGGTATAGTTTCTGATGATGAACTGACAGAGTATGAAAAATGTCCATATAAGCTTCTTGTAGCTGACTTTGGCTTTTGGAATGTTTCAGTTATAGAAAAGTATATCGTTGACAGTGCTATGTCATATGTGCCTCAAACGTATTTTCTCTTCAATCTCATTGGTGAAAACAGATTTACAGATAAGATACTTCCTTTGGCGCAGAAGGGATATAAGGTGTTCAGGCTGTCTGCATCGGAGAGTTGCTTTGAATACTCGGCGCATAATGCAGAGGTGTACGGTAGAATTTTTAATCTTGCTGATGCGCCACAGTCTAAGAAAAAGCAAGGCTTATTTAAAAGACGTAAGAATAATTAGCGTGATATATGTGTCACAATTGAAAGGAGAAAAAATGACAAACTGTGTTATCATAGATGTGGAGAAGCCCATAAGGTGTAGGGAGTGCGGTGAGATTATACGTTGGGAACGTTCGAGGACAAATCGAACTGTTGTATGTGGTTATGTGATGTCTATTCGCAGCTTGATAGATTGCGGTGAAGAAGTTGAAAATGGGTCGGAAAGCAAAATTCTTTCGGATAACGATGTTCAAAAGCTAACTCGGCTTTTGGGTGACAAATCAATACCGAAACATAGCGGAGAAGAAAGATTATCTCTCAGTTTTTCAGAGTACAAGTATCACTCAGTTTTGAAAACAAGAGCTTTTTGGGCTTTGCTTAGGGCGATTTCCGTATTTATAGCATATGTTCTTGCCACTGTGTGTTCAATGATTTCAATTGGTAGAACATTACACGATGAAGCAACGGTTTTAATGCTAAAATCGTTGCTGACATTGCCAAATCTATCTCTCGCATTTATAATTGCCCTTGTGCTTGGCTTACTCACGCTTATTCCCAAAAGAAAGAAACAACGGCTTGACTTGTCATTGGAGATAGACCATATGGACGAATGTCAACATTGCGGAAATAAGCAGAATGAGAAATTAAATATTCCTAGGCTTGCTCTTGAAACAGATAGTAGACTTTGTGAAATGCTTAAAAGCTTCAAAGCTTTTAAGGATAATAAGGCGGAGCTTAGTGGAGAAGATTTAGATTTTTTTTGCGATTGGTTTATGAAATACAATAAGTATGATGATGCTGAAAATGTTTCACATATAGTGGAAAAAATACGGAGTATTCAATACTTTGCCGAGCTTGGTAATACGCCAATACTTGTGGAAATCGGTAATGAAATATGTACTGAAAAGAGAAGAAGAAATATTTTAATATACGATAAGGTTTAATTATGGTGAACAAGACGTATCTGATAGAGGAGAGAAGAAAAATGGAAATGCAAGCAATAATAGAAGTTAGAAAGCCTGTAAGATGTGAGTCCTGCGGAGAAATTTTGGCGTGGGAACGTGTAAATTCACATCAAGTACAATATATGAGAGGAGCGATTGTAAACAATATATTATCGCTGCTTAGTGATCCACGGTCAGCTTGGTGCAAATCTATGACTATGTTATCCGATGATGAACTGGATTGCATATATGAAATGTTGGACGAGGACACTTTGAGTAGAATAGGAAGAGTCATTTACCGTGGAGAAGAAAGACCTTTTTTGAGGTTTGAAAAAGTGGCATCAAGTAATGACAGCGGTATTAACAGAGAGGGAGTTCTTATTGCAATATCTCTTATATCTCTTTTGTGCTTTATCGTTTCGGCGTTCCGACTTTTTTTATCGGAATTTGATTTTGCGGCATCAACAATAAATGTTTTGGTACTGTTGTTGTCGGCATTTATACACATTTCATCACAAAATGCAAGACGTAAAATCAATTCTTTACACAACGAAGTAATTTTTAATCTTGTATCATATGCACATATGAAATGCTCTAACTGCGGTAACGTTTCAAACGAAAAAATTGAGGATAAAATTCTTTCATTTGAAATCAAGCCTTATGTTTTCGCTCGTTTCAACAAAGAGAAAAGGTTTGATGATAATATGGCTGAATTAACAGTCAACGATCTTAGCAAGCTTTCAGAGATTATAAGGAAAGGTGAAGGTGCTGAGTCTGAACGTTCCAAATACATGACAAGAAAAATCAAAGACTTTACGGAAGATATGACAGCTTATGATGCACAGACAGTTATGGAGATTTTTGATATGATCTAAGTGAATGTATGTAGCACAATTAGGAGCGATAAAATGAAAGGGGAGAATGACGAATGGACTTTGATATAACTACAGTGCTGACGGTGATAGTTGCCATAGGAGCAATATTTGCATTTGTTATAGTTGCGATTATGACGATAGAACTGTTTGAAAGGCACAAAAAGACAAAGGTGAAGGTTATGAGAAGGAAAAGCAGCAGTAACGGAAAGCGGACACATATAGCACAGTCGGAAAGGAACTAAGATGCAGATAGGCTTGATAAACTCTTTGGAGTCGGTCGAAATAAGCTTTAATTCACTACGACCTCATTATGGAACAGGTGCCACTACAACAAGCGTGGGCGCATACGGCGAGAAGAAACATTCGTATAGAAATGGCGTAATGACAAATCAAGGTGATATACTTGAAACTGTATGGGTAGCAGCCGTTGAACTTTTAGCTGAGAAAAATGGTGAAACAGCCTTGCTTGAAAAGCTTAGAGAGACACAGTTTTCAGGCTGTGCAAATCATACCGAGTATCTGATAACTAGAGAGGCGTGCAGTCTTTATGCTCGCCAAATGTTTGATAATAAAGGGTGGGTCGAATACGTTAGATTTAATAAGCTTGTCAGACCGAACGTTTTGGCAAACGATAAGGACGTTATAAAAGTTCTTCCGAAGTGCTGTAAAGAGTTGTGTGAGACAACGAAACAGATCATATCTGCTTCTTATGATGATAAGATACCGTGTCCGATATGCGGTAAGAGAACGGAATATATCGGAGCTTATGAATGAATATAAAGGGAGAGATACCATGAAGAACAGCGTTAAAAGAGCAACAGCGGCTATACTGGCGACAATGATGATAGGAACAGGAATATATGCTCCGACTGCCGATCACTATAACCTTTTTTCAGAAACCTCGATAACCGCAGAGGCGGCAAGTGTCGGTAAGGTAACAGGTCTTAAATCTAATACTTTGAGCAACAGCGAGATAAAGCTTAAATGGAGTAAGGTCAAGGGTGCAAGCGGCTATACCGTGTATATGCGTAAGAATGGAAAGTATAATAAGATCGCCGATACCAAAAGCACAACATACACCGTAAAGAAGCTTCCAAATGCCACAAGAGAGAATTTCAAGGTCAGGGCATATAAGAAGGTAAAGGGCAAAAAGATATATGGCTCTTATTCTTCCAATTGGAACACCGCCACAAACCCTCAGCCTTGCAAGGGCTTAAAAGTATCTTCTGTAAATTCGGACAGCATAAAGCTTTCGTGGACGAAAATCGGCTGTACAAACTATCGTGTTTTTCAGTACATAAGCGGTGAGTGGAAGGAGATAGGCAAGACCACAGGAACGTCATATACCATTAAGAAACTCACGCCACAGACAGAGTATAAGTTTAAAATAAGGGCTTGCAAGAAGGACGATAAGAAGAAACGCAATAACCATTATGGCAAACATTCAAAAGTTGTTACTGTCACAACGAGCGTTGCAAAGGTAACAGGTGTACAGTCCAATACTCTGAATAACAGTGAGATAAGCTTATCGTGGAACAGTGTAAGCGGAGCTGACGGTTATTCAGTTGGAATGAGAAAGAACGGCGTTTATAACGAGGTTGCAGACGTAACAGAAACAAGTGCGGTAGTTTCAGGTCTGCCAAATGCCACAAGAGAGAGCTTTAAAATTCGTGCTTATTCTATCGTGGACGGATCAAAGCAGTATGGTAACTGGTCTGACAGTGTGGCAACAGCCACCGCACCTCAAAAGGCGAAAGGACTTAATGTATCTTCCGTTACCGAAAGCAGCGTTACCCTCTCGTGGGATAAGATCGGCTGTAATGAGTATGTGGTATATGAGGATAATGGTGAAAGTTGGTCTGAGATAGGCAGAACTGCAGACACTCAGTTTACTGTGAAAAATCTTAATGCTGAAACTTCATATAACTTCAAAATTCAGGCTGTCAAGATTGACGATGCAAAGGTTGAGCATTATGGTGAAGAAAGTGATGTTGTGGCAGGCATGACAAGCAGAAGTGACAAAATAACGCAGGCTGATATTGATGCTATGAAGGCAGAACTTACAGCATATTCAAGAGAAAAGGCAGAATACATAAGAGAAAATTACAAAAATTTTGACGGCTACGGTGAAAGATACAATACATTAGATGAATTTTTTGATTATTATGCAGAAGATTGTACACCAACTTCATCGGGATATGATACCATTGATACTATACATTTTGGAGAAACCGTTAATACACTTAATGATTTCAAAAAGCTCTATAAAGACCATATTGATTATGAGTACAATAAGAGAGAAGATGTTTACTATGTTGTGTACATAGAGTCTTGTCCGAATGGTCTTGATGTAAACCCTAACCCTTGTTGGGCTGTGTATCTGCTTTATTAATTCGGACACATACAGCACAAACGTAAATGAAAGGTACAAATAATGAGAAGTAAAACATATCACGAAATGTATGATTTGTTGACACAATCTATGTCATTAAACCATAAAATGATTGACAAGATTGAAGAACTAAGATCTGAGAACGCAATTCTGTATAGGCAGATTGAGGAGTGCAGAAATACTTTAAGAACACTGATGACAAGAGATTATGAAAACCATAACAGCGATAATAGCAAGGAGAGTAATTGATATGAAAAACACGATGAAGATTATAGCGGCTATATTGGCATTTACAATGTTTGCATCTTGCGGTCAGCTTGATGATACGTCAAAGGCTGAAACGAAGGCTACAAGTGCGACAGTTACAACAACTACGGTGGGGACGTGGAAACCCTCATTTGAAAATGCAACTACATTTACTACAACGACAAGTGCCACAACTACTACAACTAAGACTACTACAACTAAGGCTACTACAACTAAAAAGACAACTACCACAGTTCAAAACAATGGTAATGGTGGCATTATGTATTATCCGTCACAGGATAACAATAATTATAACTATGAGGATAATCAGCCTTCATATAACGAGGATAATGGTGACAATGACTATTCTTATGAGCAACCTCAGCAGACCGAACAGCCTCGACAGACAACTACAACAAAGAAGGCGGAGCAGCCGTCTAAGCAAAATGGTAATAAGATAACACAGGCTGATATTGATGCTATGAAGGCAGAACTTACAGCATATTCAAGAGAAAAGGCAGAATACATAAGAGAAAATTACAAAAATTTTGACGGCTACGGTGAAAGATACAATACATTAGATGAATTTTTTGATTATTATGCAGAAGATTGTACACCAACTTCATCGGGATATGATACCATTGATACTATACATTTTGGAGAAACCGTTAATACACTTAATGATTTCAAAAAGCTCTATAAAGACCATATTGATTATGAGTACAATAAGAGAGACGATGTGTACTATGTTGTGTACATAGAGTCCTGCCCAAATGGTTTAGACGTAAACCCTAACCCTTGTTGGGCTGTGTATCTCCTTTACTAACAGCAGACACATATGTCACAATTCAAACAAGATTTTGCTAGAAAGGATTGTTTAAAAATGGCTATTTCTAATCATATTGCTTCTTTGAATAATATTAATGATTGCAATAATTATGATCTAAAACCTTGCCCATTTTGCGGGAATAAAGCTGTAATTAAATCAAAACCAGATATATATGGTTTAAGATACTACGTAATGTGTGGTAAATGCGAAACTAAAACACATATTTTTGAAAAATGTGTAGATGCGGTTGAACTATGGAATAAAAGAATAAGTGATAATTAAAGCAGCATAAAGTTGTAGCACATATAGCACGATTTCACTCAAATGTGTTGACTTTTGCGCATTTCAGGTGTATAATATAGGTAGCTTGTAGAAAAGAGGAGGTGAAAATAATGTCAATTTTTCTTTATTTTGTTCCCGGTATAATAGCGGCAGGAGGCGTGTTGGCTTATGACTATTTCAAACGTGTAGGCGTTGCAAAAGCTCTGCAAATCATGTCTATCATTCTATATATCATTGGTGGCATGATTATGCTTCCTCAAATCTCAGGTGCATATCAAGACTTTATGCGAATTATGAGCAGAGCAGATGAAGGCACAAGCGTAAGCTTAAAACCTTTTCTTGCTGTACTTTCATATGTTGTTATTGCAACCTTTTTATTGTTTGTAGCCGATAAAATCCAAAACAAACAGAATGAAAAAAAGAGCAATGATTGAGGCAAAAGTGGATATATGTGTCACACTTGAAAGGAGAAAAATGAAATCAACAGGAATAATCAGAAGAATAGACGAACTCGGAAGGCTTGTTATACCGAAAGAGATAAGAAGAGTGTATGGACTTGATACTGGCGTTGGCGTTGATATATACACTGACGGCGATATGGTTATTTTGGAAAAGCACAAAGAAACGTGCGCCTTTTGCAACGAGCATAGAGAAGAGTTTCACGATTTTAAGGGCGTGAAGATATGTAACGAATGTTACAACGAGCTGACAAGGAAATAAGGAACAAAGCCCCTCATTTATATAAATAGGGGCTTTTTGAGTTAAGGGAGAGAATGAAATGCTTAATTATACACCACCGATCGGATTGACTAGAAAAAGAAAAAGACAGATAAAAAAAGCTCAGAAAAAGAATAGAAAGCCCTCAAAAATTTACTTCGCCGCCTATGTCGCTTTCTTCATAGGACTTCTTCTATATAAATACATTGGCTTTGTCGGACTTTTAATGTTAGAAGCAGCCGTTATTGGTGCAGGCTTTTGGCTCAGTAGAAATGAGATACGCCTCAGAAGGCACACTGAAAAGGCAAGCGGTATGAAGGCTCTCGATATTATGTCAGATGCAGACTTCAAACTTGCGATTATAAATAAGTATTATAGTGATGATACTTATGAATGTCTCGACAAAGCAGAGGACTTTTACACGGACAGAGATATGAGCCACTTCGGAATGTATCACGATAAAGATAACGATAAAACATTTCTCCTTGCTTGCTTTCGCTCTCCTGAATATATTACCATACGCCAAATGGACGAAATACTTGATATGCGTAAACACTTTGAAACAGAAAGTGTTATGTTGTATACTAATGGCTATGTTGGTGACAGAGCAAGCGTACTTATGGACGAGAATATTAAGTACAAAGACAGAAAAGATTTACTGTATGAGTATACAAAGGAAGATGTGAAGAACGTGCAGGAGCTTATTGAGTTTAGCTATGTTAAGTCTTGCCCATACTGCGGCGGTCGCTTGACCTTAAAGCCAACGCCAATAGGGGAGTATTATTTCTGTACTTCTCCTTCTTGTAGATTTAAAGTCCGTAAAAGCACATTGCAATAAAAAACGAACACGATTGGCTGATAGCCCATTGATAAATAGAAAAACATATGATAAAATAAGAAGGGATAGTATTGACCGTAGTAATAGTTGAAAAGCAGAGCGTTGCAAAGAGAATAGCTAAAGCTCTTGGTGCAGGAAAGAAAGTGCCATATGTGTCACATTCAGATATCCATTATTGGGAAACCATTCTTAACGGTGACAATACCATGATTGCCTACGCAAAGGGAAGATTATATGAGCTTGCTCCTGCCGCTGCTTATGGCAGTGACTTCAATAAATGGAGCAGTAGAGCTTTTCCGTGTATTCCTCACCAATTTAAGTATACACCGCTGAAAGATAGTGAGAATAATATAGTTTCTGCCTATATTGAGTGCCTTGCCGAAGCTTTGAGCAAGGCGGATAAAATCATATGTGCTACCGACAATGACGATAGCGGCGAGAATATTTTTTCTTACATATATATAAATTTAGGACGAGGCTTGCCTGTTTACAGAGCAATCATAAATAACCTTAATGAAAGCTCCATAAGGAGTGCATTTAACCTGAGAAATCTTCAAAGCATTGAGACCAGAGCTTCTATTATAAGAGCTGCAAGGTGCAAAGATATCACCAACTGGCTGTGGGGCATAAATCTCACAGTGCTTGCTACACAAGCGTATGGAAACAGAGAAAAAATAACCATAGGTACAGTGCAAACACCAACACTTGCCGCTGTAGTTGATGTTGAAAGAGCTATCAAGGAGCATAAGAGTGAAAGCAGCTTTGCAATTAAAGCAGCTTTTGACAGAGTAAAAATTCCTGCGGTACTCAGTGAGCGTTTTTCGGATAAAGAAACCGCTGAGAGCATTGTGAATACACTTAATAATTCTGTTCCAACAGTCACAAACTATGAACAGACAACAGTCACAGAAAAGAAACCATTGCTATACAATACAACGGTTTTGCAGTCTGAGATTTGCAAAAAACTTAAAATCAAGCCCACAAAGGCAGCGGATATTCTTCAAACGCTGTATATGAAAAACCTTATAACATATCCACGAACAGAAATGCAGTTTTTGTTTGAGTCAGATAAGGTGCAAATTAAGAGGATAATTCAAGCGTTATTTGATATGCTATATAAATCGTGCGCCGTTTCATCGGAGAACTGGTGCGAATTTACCGACCGACATTTTAACGATAAGAAACTTGAAAATGAAGCTCACAGTGCGATCGTTCCACAAATGCCGATCTTTTCAGAGATAAAAAGATTGACAGAGCAGGAGCTTGCGGTGTATGATATGATTTGTAGATCGGTGTTGAGTTTGGTCTATGATGATGCAGTATACACGAAGATCAATATGACGATAACAGTCGGAGAGTATGGGTTTATAACCTCTGATAAGGCTTGTACACTTGCAGGGTGGAAAAGTCTTTTCGGAGAAAAGACTCGTACAAGCTATCTTGCACAGTACCAAAAGGGAAGTGTTCTCAAAGGCGTTTACGGCGTGGCTGAAATGAAATCAAAGCCGCCTGCAAGGTTTAACTACAGTACGCTTATGCTGTATATGGAACGTGCAGGAAAATATATAGAGAATGAAGAGATAGCGGTGTGGGGTCGCAAACATCGAGTTATGCTCGGTACAAACGATACACGCCCGATAATAATACAAAATCTGTTAGATAATGGGTACATTATGGTTAAGAATGAAACCATATACCCTACAGAAATGGGCGAGTACGTCATAAATAACTTTCCGATACAGGAGCTTAAAAAGCCTGACCTTGTGGCTGATATGGAGCGTAGGCTCCATAAAGTCCATAATGGAGAGGAAACACCTGATAAGTATATGTCAGACGTGATAAAGAAACTTAAAGAGTGGTCTGTCATATTAAAAGGCGTACAGATAAAAGAATATGTTTCCGAAAAGGAAAGAAAATTCAACTGCCCGCTATGCGGAAGGCAGATGAAGAAAAGCCTTAACTCATGGTACTGCACAGGAAATTTTGATAAAACGTGCGATTTCATTATACCGTTAAATATAAAAAAGAAAAAGCTGACAGATAAGAATGTTTATGACCTTATCTCAAAAGGCAGAACAGAAGTCATTACAGGCTTTAGAGACGATGATGATGTTGAGTTCTCGTCAAGCTTGGCATATGATAAGTATAGGCGCACAATAAGCTTTCTTTATGATGATGAAAGCTATGTATGCCCTCTCTGCGGCGGCTTAGTTCGTAAGAGCAAGTATGCTTGGTACTGTACGAATAAGGATAAGGGCTGTAAATTCAGAATTAATACAATAATAGCGCAGAAGGCAATATCAGAGGCAGATGCTGTTGACCTTATGACCAAAGGAAAAACAGATGTGATAGAAGGTTTTGTGAGCAAAAAAGGCACAACGTTTTCTTGTAGGCTTGCATATAACAGAGCCACAAACAGAATAGATTTTGTGTACGGAAAGAGGAAAAAATAATGGAATTTAGACTTAGCAACAAGGCTGTTGAGTTGCTTAATAACCAACCATTAACGAAAACAAAGGCAATCAAAAATTGCATAAGCAAAGTTCGGACAGTGAGCAATGCTAAGATATTACCACCTTATATTGTAGACGAGCTTAGAAAACATATAGAAAAGTATAAGAGAAGCAGCGAACGTGTCAGGACAAAGTATTCCTGCGTAGGCGATGCCGAAGCTCAGGGTACTTATGATTTTGCAAAGCTCATAGCGGCAACATATAGAACGAGCATAAGCTCTTTCGTAGACTTTTGTATTGTGCGAGGTTTAACTGAGAATGAGAAAAAATTTTAAAATTGATCGTCATAGTTGGGATATGCTAAAGGAATTTTGCAAGGAAGAGGGCATAACACTTTCAGAAGGATTTGATATAGTTATTGAAAAAATCAAGGAAAGAGCATTAGAAGAAAAGAAGTACGTTGAAGCAAAAGAAATTCGTCCTCGTATAGATATGGACGATGATACTTTTTCTATTCTGTTCAGCGAGGCAAGAAGAAAAAGAATGTCAGCTAGTAAGCTCATTGAGCTGTACATTGATGATTATATCGGTCATAGACGTTATGAACAGCTTAGAAGTATTCTCGAGACTGAAAAGAACGAAATCGAAAAACTTAGAAATGTTGGGAAAGAATTGCATGAAAAGATGCTTGAAAAGGGTTGACAAACAAGCCATAATGTGATATAATATAGTTGTCGAAAGACCAGATATATCACAGTGAGTCTGCTGTGTTCGGACATAAGTCAGCTATCCTTTTGGCTTCCAGCCGACAAAATAGACGTTTATAGCCTTGCCACTTTCGGCAAGGCTATTTTTATAAGGATAAAGGAGAAATATAATGAAAAGGGCTGAGATTACAGAGGGCAACTGTTACAGAATTTCACGTTCGGTGGATAGTATACCACTTTTAAAAAAGGAAATTAATGAAGGACGTTTCATTATGAATAAGGGCAGACCTTATGTTGTGGTTTTTAATTCACCTAATGATGATTTTATATGGGTAGCACCTCTTACTTCAAACGAGCAAAAATACAGAAGCTATATAAAGCTTGAAGAAGAAAAATATCATAATGCAAAAAGCTACATTATAACGAGTTGTGGTGATAAGAATAGTGCAATTTCTTTGAGCAATGCGTTTCCTGTTTTGCCTAAATACATAAAAGAGCCTTGCATACAAAATAAGCAAAAGTTATTTGTGAGCAAGTCCGTCCTTGAAAAGTCACAAGACCTATTATCCGAAAAAATAAATATGTCAAATAAAGGGGTAAAAGCTTTTTGGAGTGATGTGAAAAAAATTCGTAAAGCTTTTCTGAATTTAGAATTTAAAAAGTTCAAAGACCTGTCACTGGAAGAACAGAAGAAAGTTGTATATCACTGTTACAATGAATATTTAGAAATGCTTGATACAGCACAGGAATACAAAAATGCTTTGCATAAAATCTATGCCTCTTTACAGCGAAGAGACGATGTTTTCTTTAATCCCTATACATTAGAGAAAAGAACGTATAAAATTATGAAAATGGGCTTACCTCTTGTAGAAATAAAAAAAGGAAAACCATTCTATAAACGCTTATCATCAAGAGAGGTTTACGTTATTTCCAAAGAGTTGGAGAAAAGGAAAGTGCAGTATAGTGCCGTTATCAGGCAGGACGGCGAAGGTCAGATCACGGTGCAGAGAAAAGACGGTAACACTCTTACACGCCTTATCAACACGAACAGAAATAATATCAGCGGAATAAGCCGAAAGCTAGAGCTTGACTCAAATAGCCCTGAGAAATATGTGCAGATAGCGTGCAAAATGGAAGATGCGTTGATGATATGCAGTAGGTTTGACGGATATAATGTGCCATACAACTGTTCTTTTTTTGAGGGCAAAACGGCGCAACTTACAGTAGAAAAGAAAAATTTAATAGAATTGCAACACGCAATGAAGAAGTTTGATGTGTTTGCTAAAATTCAGCCTATGCAACAGACGACTTCGCAGAATATGCAGGCTCTTACGTTGTGATTATAAGGTATCAGAGGAACATTGTTTTTCTCTGATGCTTTTTTTATATATAGAGAAAAGGGTAATTGTGAGCGGACATATGTAGCACAATTCTTTAAAATCAATAGAAATTTTCACGTTTACTATTGACAAATACAATATAATATGATATAATATATTTATAGACATAAGAAAGGGGGAGTTCTGTTTGAATAAAAAAGAGCTGTCGGAAATTAGAAAAAATTTCAATGACGATAACGGTGTTTTTCATTTTGGCTATGTTGTTACCGCTATTGTAGATAACTCTGCGACTGTAAAATATTTTTCAAAGCAGTTATGGAGCGTTCTAAGTGAAGATAATAGTGAGATAATACTCGATACGCTCAAAAACGTGCTTAAAGGCAAATTAAGCGAAAAGGTCAGCGAATATCACTTTAACGAAAGTGCATATGAAGAGAATGGCGCACAATCATTTCTGTACGATATAGCCAAGGATAGATTTGTGAGCGATGAAAAGGCAAGGTCTTTAGTCGAAAGAATTGCTGAAAAAGTGTATATTGAAGGCAGTTATTCAATAATCTCAGCTCAATGCGCCTATGACTATAAGACCAAAGACAATGATATGCAGACATATGAGTTTATCGTAACGGCTCTGTGTCCGATAGATATGAACATTGACGAGCTTGTGTACGATGATAAAAATGGCATTGTTTCCAAAAAGGAAGATGCGGAAAAGGTGATACAGAAGGCAAGTCACGGCTTCCTGTTTCCAACGTTCTCAGATAGGACAACGGACGTAAACAGCGTTCTGTACTACTCTAAAAATGCCTCAAAGCCAAATGGAACGATCATTGTACAGCTTCTTGACTGCCCATTCTTTTTAAGTGCAAAGAATGAGCGAAAGACATTTAATGAGCTTATCGGGAGTGTGATAGGAGAAGATATTGATTATGATATGCTCGTGTCGATGAACAAGAAGTTAAAGCAGGATATGGCGTTTTCTGCAAACGATACAGAACAGCCTTTTATGAACGAAGGACGTATAGAGAAGCTATTTGAAGATATGGGCGTGTCTGAGGATCGTCTTGGCAGCTTGCCAAAAATGTATAAGCAGCTTGCAGGCGGCAATGTTTTCAGAACTGCAAACCTGTGTAATGATAAAACGATAATAGAAGGTGAGGGCTTTAAGCTAACGTTGGACGGCGGCTACAGTGACTTGATTGACATTGGCGTTCACAATGGTACTAATTGTATAGAAATACGATTGAACTCTTCATCGGTAAATATAAACGGAATTGATGTTCCCATAAAGTGAGGTAAAGGTGAAATGGTTAAACTTACTCGTTTGAAAGAATTTCTTTCGCTCAATGGTTTTGAAATGGAAAAAATCAGCCGTGATGTTATTCCTTGCGACAAGACCAAAAAAGTGATAGACACATATAAGCTTACAAAAAACAACAAGGTTATGTATCTCCACGTTAAAATGTCAGGTGAGGCGCAATTTATTCTGACTGCAAAAATGCAAAACGGTGAAATGCAGCCTCTTATATCGGCGAAAGGTCAGAATGAGTTTATAGACGAAATGTACACGCTTATTTACTATAAGCTCGAAATATAGTGAAAGGGAAGTGGTAAAATGAGTATTCGGAAAGTAAACATCACGGATAACATCGTGGTATACGTTGTTTATGAGGACACCGAAGTGGTTTTTGTTGGTTATACAGAACTAGGTGTATTCGGGCTTGCGCAGAAAACAGAGGACTTCACGAAAGTTCAAATCATTACAGGCTTTAAAAATTCTGCCGAGGCAAAGTCATATCAAGACCGCCTGATTATCAAGTACAATCCACTTTTTAACAATAGACTTAACGGCTCTGTGACGTTCAGAACTCTGCTGAACATCTTCAAAAAGCAAAAGCCTCTTGACGTTCGCACTTATCGAAAGATAATCAGGGAACTAGGGATAGAACTGGTGGACTATCAGAATATCAGATACATCATCAATAATGAAGATATTTTCAAGCTGTGTGACTATATAGGTGACACCACGCCGATTACGGAGCTTGACCTTACAGAAGAATACGAGACATATAAGAAAGGAAATGATAAAAATGTTAGCACAGAAAACAGGTGACAGCTTCTTTGAGATAGATTTTTCACGCAAATGTTATGCGGCAAATCGTTCATCGGTCACGCTGTATAAAATCTGCGGTGAGAGCGGATATATCAATCTTGGCAAGGTCTTTCAGGGAACAATAATGGAGTGCAAGCAGTTTGTGTTTGATAATATCTCACACCTAGCCGACCCTGCTGAACACTATTTTGGCAATTATCCTGCACTTGTGCAACAATGCGGCTAGAACGCTTTGTACAGCGTTGCAATTTTAAACGATAAATTACACTATGGTAGTTCCAAAATTGATTGTAACGCATTTTAGAGGGAATACAGCGCATATCACAATAAATCTTTTATATACTGTACAAGAGGAGTAACGTAACGAGCCTTGTGCAGTATATTTTTTTACTGGCACTTTCATACGTTAAACATATCCATTTTATCATATTCAATGCTATGGAGTTTTCCATTCGCCATTTTTGCATAAAATGCAGTCTCCATACTGATGCAAAAACGTCTAGCATATACATTCCTTTGCGTTGCAAAGATATTTATTTATGTTTATCTTTCTATAATAATGATCCGTAATAATTATGAAAATTACCTCTACATTTTTTTATATATAAAAGTAATATTGTGAAAGCAATTTTTTGTACTTTACAATGTATGGGAGTTCTGATTTTTTCATAGAACAAAAGAAAAGCGACACATCTCAAATGAAATGTGTCGCTTTTCCCTCTTTTTTTGTGATATTTGATATTCTATTAATTGCACGATTTTTTTTGCGAAAATATCTTGACAAAACAGCCAATTCGTGCTAAAATATTCTTATCGGAACGAGTCCGACAGCGTACTTCGGTGTTACCAGCACCTTGGTACGAATGGGAAGCACCTTTTTCAACACTGCCTTCCCTTGTCTTAAACATTATAGCATATTACGCAAGTTTTGTCAAGGCTTTTTGCATCAAAAAAGGTGTAAAGTTTTTCACGATAAATCTTGTGTATAATAAATAAAGACAAGGTGTTTTGAGGTAGAGTGTAGCTTCCAAGGAGGTTATACTCTTTTTTTGTTGAATTTTGTTGAAATTCCGAAAAATATAAGTGATATGGAGATACTTTTATGAAAACTACTGAAAACACGTTGTTTGGCTTCGCCAAAATTAGTAAAGAAATCATTCTTAATCCGAAATCAGGATTTAGCTCTGCAATGATACACTTGTACATCATCATAGGTGAATTTGCAAAACAGACTCTCAGAGACGGCACACCGTGGAATATATCATATAACCACGTCCGCAAAATCTTTTTGCAAGAGGGTCACAACAGCAAGCGCAGCTTCCGCACTGCTATGGAGCAGTTGAAAAAGCGTGGTTACATATGGCAGTTTCGTATTCCTATCGGCAGTGAACGCAATAATATCAATAATTCGTGGAGATATGTGTATATCTGCAATGATACGCCTGACACTACCTTTACGAAATGTGTTTCTTGCTCAAAAAACGGTCTTATACTCGTCAACGGCAGAGTTATGAGCGTTTCTAACTGCTCACCGCACGTTCAAGAAGTGCAGAAGCATCTTATTGACTTTGCACAGCAGAATTTTGTAGTTAAAAGCACAAAAGAAACAACTGAAAGTGGTTATGTTGTCGATACAGAAACAGGAGAGGTCCTTTCAGAAAACACCGTAAATACGCCTGTTTTTGAAGAGAAGAAAACCATTTCTCACGAAATGCTCACAACTCTTGTGCGCAAGGTGAACTGGTTACATATCACAGAAAAATATGGAATTAAGGTGAGCGACACATATCAGAATATCGTGAAAAATCTTGTGCAACAGCCTCAAATCAAGTGCAAGAACGCTGTTATATCCAACAACGATATTATAGACACTCTGCTTTCAAACCTCAATACAGACTCACTCTGCTATGTAATAGATACGGTCAACAAAAATACAACTGTAAGTGCTGTGATGTGTTCATCAGAGTATTTGTTTAGTTGCGTATATAACAATTTGCAGCAGTATGCTTTCAAACACAGTAAACCTACTACGAACGTTGACGATGATCCTTACGATATATCAAATTTCGCATATAGCAAAACGGATCTCAGCCAATTTTTTTAAAAAGGATTGAAATATTGTCTAAATTCGCCTTGTACAAAAAGTCTTAAGGTGTAGAATTTGACAAAAACACGTCCTAAAACTTAGTAACGTGTTGACTTTTGTACATTTCGGGTGTATAATTTTACTTGTAATAATGTTTATTTTTGTTCTTTTTCTGTGGGGGGTAAACACAGCATTTCATCAATACTCAGACCTAGGATAATGCACAGATTTCTGAGATATGTAATCGAAGGCAGCTTCTCTCCACGCTCTATTTCGCCGAGGTAATATTCACTTATATCAGCTCGTTCGGAGAGTTCAGCCTGTGTCATATTCAATTCTTTTCTTTTACTGCGAATTATTTCGCCAAATTCCCATTTGTTTATTTCAGGAAAACAGGGATATGGTTTTAGCACTCTATGTTCCCTCCAATCTGAATAATATTATTATAACATTGGCTACTAGCCCATTGCATTGGCTGACAGCCAATATTTTTGGTGGATATTATCTTAAAAAGTGGACACGTATGTCACATTTTTTTTGAGATAATATCCACTTTTTTTATATGTAAGAATTATAGTGAAAAACCATATGCTTTTGCATATTTTATATAGATACAAAAATACAGTTTTAAAAACAAAGGAGCGATTTTATGGAAAATCGAAAAACAATGAAGTTACAGAAACGTATTACCGCATTTTTCCTGACTATGTTGATGTTCTTTTCTTGCTTTGGTGAAGGCATAAGCACAGTTGTAGAAGCGGCAGAGGTATCGTCCACAGAGCATCACATCTATGGCTATGGTTATGACTTTTCAAACTCAGGTCTTAGAACGGCTTATGATCCGACTACACAGAAGAATGATGATACTTCTTATCAGTATAAGTGGTGTACTGGTTATTGGTACTATTTTACCAATGAACGTGGAGAAATATGCTATTGCCTTGAACTGGGTGTAAAGCATTATGACTCCGTTAAGCAAATGGAAGAAACGTTTGATAATATTGCTCTATCTCCTGTGTATAGAAAATATTTTAATGAAACACAACAAGATTGGTTAAGATATGCAACTGTGTACGGATATAAAGGCACAACACATTATGGCTATTCTTGGGAAGAGGAGCTTATAGCGACACAGATGTTGGTGTGGTCTGTATCGGCAAAGTATTATGACACTACAAAGAGTGAACTTGGTGTGTCAGAAACGAAGATGCTTAATTGTCTAAGAGGTTCAAACCTTAATAAGAACCACATAAAAGATATTTGGCAGAAAATGAAGTCAAACATTCGCAACCATTCTGTCATTCCAAACCATACAACCAAAAATTCAAAAGTTATAGGCTCAGACCAGACAATAAAACTTGGTTATAATTCAAAAAATAACAAATGGGAAAAGACGGTCAAGTTTGACAATTACCTTGATATGTTTACTTTGAGTTCGCTTTCAGGCGTAACAATGACAAAGAAAAACACCGATAGTAATTATAGAGACGATAGTCTTGTTATTTCAGCATCAAAGGTAAGCGATTTTAAGAATAAGACAGTAAGCCTTAAAAAAACTACGTCAATGCAGGGCTTTAAAATTGATAAGTGTTCGCCACTACTTCTTATTGCCAAGACTGATAAGGCAACACAAATGAAAATATCTTACTACAATCAGGACGACCCTATTCCAGCATATTTCAAGCTTGTTGCTGATACAGGCAATATCGAACTCCATAAGAAGTTCACAACAGGTCAGGGTCAGTCTTTGACAATGACCGATGCTTGGAGAAACGCTGTTGAGTTCAAGCTTAAATATACTTATGACGGAAAAGATTATTACGTTATAGCAAATGGAAGCAACGGCAACTACACATTTACTTCTGCAAACACCACAGATGCTTCAAAGGGTACAACTTTCAAGCTCGACAGCAACGGCTACATCAAGGTAAAGGACGTTCCAACAGGTAAATATGACTGGAGCGAAATAAAAGTACCTGACGGCTTTAAACTGTCAGCAGACAACGAGATCGTTGTAAACTATAATCAGACCACAAAGCTTGACGTTACAAACAGACAGAACACCACTCAGGGCGCAAGCCTTTCAATGACAAAGGTTATTCAGGACGTAAACGGCAATACAAATTCTTACGGTCTTACAGATATTTATAACAATACAAAATTCATTGCAAGCGTGAAGCTTGACAATGGTAAAACAGTTTACTTCAAAAATTCTCGTTCAATATCAAGCGGTGTTTACCTCTATAGCGGCAACATCACAGACAGAGGAGAAAACGCTTGCCTCACAGAAAATATCGAGGAAGCTGAGAAGCTTACAGTCGGTACTTCAAGCTGCTATGGCGATATCATAATGGTATTCCCAACTGCAACAGGCAACACTGGAATGGTTGAAGTTACAAAGCAGAAAAACCCAGTAACACTTACAGAAGTTCAGTCAGGTTATGGCGTTGGTATCACAGGCTCGGATAAGGTATACCTTTTCCCTGATAAAGATGCACAGTTGAAAAATAAGGAAATTCCTTTGCAGATAAACCTTAAAAAGCTTGACTCTGAGACAAACGAATACGTTGCAGGCGCAGAGTATGCACTTTATGCAAGAGAAGATATCACAAACGTTTTTGGCACAAAGATCTATTCGGCAGGCGATGAAATTCAGACGATAACAACTACTACAAGCGGTGACGATCATTTTGACGTTGTTAGATGCGGCAAGTATTATGTCAAGGAAACAAAAGCTCCTGAAGGATATATAATAGACACTAAGGAATATGACGTTGAGCTTGACGGAGCGCATGAGGGCGTTGCCAATGCCAATATTCCACAGCAGAGAACAGTCAAATCTATCGAAACTCCCATGAAGGGTAAAATTCACATAAATAAGATAGATAGTGAGATAAATGCTGATAACGGCTACACAGTAAGCGATGAGTTCAAGGCAAGACTTAAAGATGTAACATTCACTCTCACACCTGATGAAAGCATCGGTGATTTTGAAATTGACGGCGTTACATACGATCACAATAACCCTATTGTTCTGAAAACGAATGAGAAGGGCGAGGCTGATTTTGCAGAGTTCCCACTTGGTACATACGAGCTGAAAGAAACAAGAACAGCCGCAGGCTACTATTTTGAGGAAAACACAACAACAGTAACATTCACAAGTGACGATTTTGATAAGGACATTGGATATTCTTTCCGTGACCTGTCAATCGGAAATACACAGCATCACGTTATAGTTGAAGTCAACAAGAAGAATAATTATGACGAGAAGGTCGCAGGCGCAGAGTTCACTATCACAGCTAATAAGGACTATCCTGATTATAACCTGAACGCAGGAGACGAAATCTGCAAGATAATCACTGATGAAAACGGCTATGCAACAACACAGTCCGCAAGTGATGAAAGCGGCGTAAACGCAAAGCTCTATGAGGGCATTGAGTACAAGATAAAGGAAACAGCAGTTCCTACGAACTATGTTGCAACGAACTGGGAGCAGACATTTACCGTTGACATTAACCCTGACACTTCAATTCAGTATCAGAAGGTATCATTTGATGTTACAAACGATTGGCAGCAGGGAACGATAAAGGTCATTAAGGTAGATAATGATAACAACGAATACGCTCTCTCAGGCGCAGAATTTGGAATTTATGCTAATGACGATATAAAGATTTGGAACGATGAAGAAAGCCAGTATGACACATATGTCACAGGCGACCTCATTGAAACTGTAATCACAGGCGAGGACGGAAGCGCAGAAACAGTTAAGCGTTATCCAGTCGCACACAGCTTTACAATCAAAGAGCTTAAAGCTCCTTTTGGCTACAACAAGGCAGAAGATAGAATAGTCACAATGCCATATAATCAGACTGTTGTAAATTCTGAGACTACTGCGGTGATCGGTGACGATAGACAGCAGGGCAAAATCAGAGTATATAAGGTCGATAAGGACGATAACGAGAAGAAGCTTGCAGGCGCAGTATTCAACGTTGTAGCAAGCGAGGATATCATCGTTCACGGTGTTAAGCTTTATGATAAGGGCGCAGTAATTGAAACAATCACAACAGGCGAGGACGGAAGCGCAGACACTTCAAGCCTTTATACTGGTTTTAAGTACAACCTTGACGAAATAAAAGCTCCTGACGGATACATTCTTTCAGGTTCAAAGGAAATTTCTCTTGATTATGACAATCAGATCGAGTATGTAGAGGCTCAAACCTCTGTTGAAAACGCTCCAACGGAAGTAACAATTACAAAGAAGGACTTCTCAACTGGCGAACTTATTCCAAATTGCGGAATAGAGATACTTGACGAGAGCAAGAACGTCCTTGTTCAAGGCAGAACAGATGATAAGGGCGAAGTCACATTTAAGAGACTGCCAATGGGTAATTACTACTACAGAGAGTTTGATGCTCCAAAGGGTTATTACCTTGACACAACGCCGTATGCGTTTACAATCGGCGAGGACGGCATCTTTAAGGCAGAAATGACGAACAAGTTACAAGAGGTCATTCTTAACATATACAAGACTGACGGTGAAACAAAGAAGGCTCTTGCAGGCGCAGAGTTCAAAGTTTTTGATAAGAACGGCAACGAGCTTGGCAAGATCACAACAGACGAGAACGGACAGGCAACAACGAGAGATAAAATCAAGCTGTATGCAGGCATTGAGTACAACGTCAAGGAAACCAAAGCCCCTGACGGATATAGGGAGAGCAACTGGGAAAAGACATTCAGCAGTGATTATAACTGCTCTATTGAATACCATGAAGTAAATCTCAGTGTAGAGAATACTAAGATGAAGGGTAAGTTTGAGCTGTATAAGGTTGACTCAGTATCAGGAAATAAGCTTGCAGGCGCAGAGTATGAGATATTCGATGAAAGCGGAAAGTCCGTATTTAAGGGTACAACAAATTCAGACGGATATCTGACTTGTGAATTGCCACTTGGTAAGTACAGCTATAAGGAAACGAAAGCACCTGAAAATTATGTCCTTGACGAAAAGACTTATACGTTTGAGTTCACTGAGGACGGACAAGTATTTACAACAACTCAGAAGAACGAGTACGGCGGCGGTGTAACAGTATCACAGACCCCTGAGACACCAAATAGACAGGTCACAACGCAGGACACGCCAATCGCAAATACGGGAACAAGCAGAAATGCCGCCCCTTTTGCATTGGCAATGACATTGTGTGTAGCAACTGCTATAGTCTCAAAGAGAAAAAAGCAGACTAAGTAAGTCTTATCATTTTTAGAGCCTATCATTTTTGGTAGGCTCTTTTTTTTGAGGACATATATGTCACATTTCATTTGTACTATATGTGTCACAATTATACTCCTTTTTATATGAAAAATCAAATAATTATGCCTTTGCTATTGACTTGTACCATTATTTATGATATAATGTTTACATAAGATAAGGGGGATTATGATGAAACGATTATTGAGTTTCCTAGCGGCACTTATGCTTATGGGTGCCACTCCGCTTGCGGCTTCTGCCACGGCAAAAGCGGATATGAATATTATAAAATCTGAACAGTTTACATCTACTGACAAAAATGAGTTGTATGATTTTGAGGAAGGTTTTACACAGAACGGTTATGAGTATCACCTTATTTCAAATACAACATCAATCATAAAAACTGATGATAATGCGAAGGTTCAGACAAAACAGCAGGAAGTTGTGACAAGCGATCTGTCAGAAAAGTCTTATGATTTTGATGATACCATAGAAACTGAGTGGGGTGGCAAAAAGTATACTGCGAAGCTTGTGAGTACCTATTATACTCAGTCCAGTATCGAGCAGAAACAAATCTATGCGGAAGGCTCGACTTCTTTTCCACACCAAACGAGTGAACCGATATTTCCCAACAAGGACTATTTTGACGTAAATAATGATTACACAGGTGGTACGCAGCGAGTGCAACTTTCTTTGCAGAGCGTTGATAAGACTGAGGAAGAATGGAGCGATGATGTGAGCTTTCCTATCGAGTTTTCGTCATATTCAGCTTCTTACTATGATTTTAACGGTGTGCGCCTTAATCATGATGATAAAAATTGTCCGCTTGACGGCAGGGGAGACCTTGTACTCGAATTTCTCGGCTTAGATAAGTCGAAATACAAGATAACCTCTGTTAAGTGGGCAGGCGAGGTCAATAAATCAAATGACACACGAAAAGCAGTAGCATACGGCAAGAGACTGACAAGCACATACACGGCGCATTATGCCGACTGGGTAACGATAACAGGCGGAGCAACATGGATCGGACACGGCGTATACGAGTACGAGATATCTTCTGAGGGAAAGCCAGTATACACGATACAGGCAACAGGCGTGTATCAGAGGGGGGCGCAGATAACTCAGACCACAACCACAACAACAACTGTCATGGTAGAAAGCAAGGTTGAAGAAACCTCATCGGTAGTGGAAAGAGCAAAATCGGCGAAAATATCGAAAGTTCCTGTAGCTGTTGAGATAGGTGGTACAACAGGTTTTGTAGCGATCATTGTCTGCTTAGGATTTGTGAATATCAATTCCATAGTGGTATATGATATGAAAGGCAACAGACTTTTTTCGAGAAAATGTAAGCGTTCTGTTGACCTTACGAAAGCCTACGCAGAAAAGCACGAGCGTGTACAAATTGTACTGAAAAGCGGCGCAAAGAAAAAGGTCAAAGGCTATGGCGGTCTTGTCTTTACAGCGAACGGCAGGCAATTGCAGATAGTTGAAAAAACAGAGAATGGATATATCGTTAAGCTGAGATATGTGGGAGATAATTAAAATTCACAATGAAAGCCTCGAAATGCTTACTTCGGGGCTTTTTTTCTTTGAGTGCTTTGTGAACTTTCGCAATATCATTGCTATATACTTTCTTATATTTTTCAGTATTTTAGATATTTTAGAAGCTTAAAAATAGCATAAATGCGTACTTATATAACTTTTACTGTGACTTCAAGTGCGACTATTTGTGACTTGTAGTGCGAACTATTGTGACCTGTAGTGCGAACTATTGTGACCTGTGGTGCGAACTGCCTTTTAAAAGCGCAATATCGTTTCGTTAAGCTGTTATCATAGTAAGATATAAGTTTGTTATTGTGACCTCAAGTGCGATTTTCGAGACGATTTTCACATGGTAAGTTTTATAGTGACGATGCTTGACAACGGTCACAATAAATGCTATAATATGTGTATATCAAAAGATTTTAGGGGGCGAGGCTATGACGGAGCAAGAAGCAGAAGTAATGGATAGTCGAGGCTATTCAGTAGTTAAAGCAAATTCTATTATACAGAAGTCCAGATACAAACTAAGTATTGCAGAGCAAAAAACGATAGCATACATCTGTAGTATGATTAAACCCATAGAAGAAGGGGAGCAGTTTCAGCTTGAATATATTTTTAACATTCGGAAATATTGTTGGATATGCGGAATTAATTACGGAAGTGGAAAAAATTACAGTGATGTAAAGGCTATCCTTCAAAATTTGAGCGACAAGTCGATGTGGCTCAAACAGGGTGATGAAGAAATTCTCGTGCGTTGGCTTGCAAAGGTGAGGACAAATAAGCAGAAGGGAACAGTTCATATAAAGGTAGACGAAGATCTCGTACCTTATTTGTTCGGCTTAAAGCAGCAGTTTACACAGTATCAGCTTTTGGATATTCTTGCGATGAAATCAGCATATAGCATAAGAATTTATGAGTTATTGAAATCTTATGCAGGCTTTAAGAAAAAGGTCTTTGAACTTGATGATTTAAAGAAGAAGCTTATGGTTGAGGATATTTCAAGCTATAACCGCTTTCCTGATTTTCGGCGCAAGGTGCTTGATGTTGCAATCAATGAAATTAATAATTTAACCGCTTTGAATGTCAGCTATGAGCCAATATCAAAGGGAAGAAAGGTCATAAAGATCGAGTTTCATATGAACATGAAAAAGGCAAGCGAATATACAATTGCAATGGCAACGGCGGAGAATATGCTTGAAACGAAAATTTGATTAAAAGAGGGGTATATACAATGGCTAGGAGATACAGGAAAAGAAGCAAACGCAAGCAAGAAGAAAGTCTTGGTGAGCTTCTTGCAACAGCAACGGCGATCATAACCTTATTTGTTACAAAAGGAAACCTTGTGGCAACGCTGATTATGATGCTTATAGTTGGTGTGGGCGTACCACTTATCATTAAGGTCTACAAGCAGAATAAGAAAAAAGAACGATATCTTACAAGCGGTATGGCTGATATAGACCAAATGTCAGGAGAAGAATTTGAAGAGCTTTTGAAGTATCATTTTCAGGAGCAAGGGTATGAGGCACAGCTCACACCTAAGTCACACGATTATGGTGCAGATTTAGTATTAAAGAATGGATATGGTGAAACCATTGTCGTTCAGGCAAAGCGGTACGGAAGTTCCGTAGGAATAAAGGCGATACAAGAAGTGATAGGCGCAAGGTCTTATTACAACGCACAGAGAGCCATTGTATTCACTAATAACTATTTCAGCAACAGTGCTGAACAGCTTGCGGAAACGTCAGGAGTCGAGCTGTATGACCGCTCAGAGCTTACGCAGTTCATAGGCGGTAACGACATACGCTCATTCGTTTCGACGGCGTATACGCAAGCACAGCCGTCTCAGCAAGCGCAAGAGCCACAATCCTGTCCTTATTGTGGTGGAACGCTTGTTAAGCGGTATGGAAAGCATGGCGCATTTTGGGGCTGTAGCAACTTTCCGACTTGTCGATATACAAAGAACATATAATGAAAAAGCTCAGAAAAAAATTCTGAGCTTTTCCAAATTTCTATTGACTTTCCAAAAATTTAGTGTTATACTTATCTATATAGCTTATAAAAAATTGCCATTAAGAATTTTAAAGGCTTATTGCTTTTTATTATTATTATTTCCGAAATTATCAATTGTTCGGATCAATAATATTAAAAATATTATTGTTTGTATATCCATTATTTATCACGCTCCTTTATGTGGGGTACGGCTTATAAAGTCATAGACAAGTATGAACCTAGTTATCGAGAGTAGCTTGTTGTATAGATAAGTACCAAATCAGGAAAGCCAATAGTCTACACCCTTTAACCTAATATTAAGTAGTGCCACTTTTAAAACTATTGGCTGACAATATAATCGTTTAATGGTGCAAAAAAACAAGTTTTATTGTGAATAAATTTTAAACATTTTAGGAGCGAGATTTACGCAGACTACAAATCAGTTTTCATTTTTTATACGGAATGTATTATTGAAATAACGATACACTTATACTCCTTAAACATATAAACCATATGAAAGATAGACGTTGAGAGAAAATCTTGCAACGTCTATTTTTTTAGAAAAGTGTTGACATTATGCGTAATATATGATATAATATATACAATCAAAACCACTCTTGCTTAAATAAGTATGAGTTATCTTATCGGAAAAAAGACTTGCAGAAATGTGAGTCTTTTTTTCGTTTGTGCTATATGTGTCACAATTGCACTTCATTATAGAAATAAATGTATTCACTTGACAAAATACATATATTATGATATAATCTATACATAGCAAATAAAAATAAGGTAAATAACATAAGCAGATTTTAAACCATTTAAGGTGGAGGTAAACGTGGAAAGTATGAAGTTGATTACAATGAGAACATCGAAGAAGATGTTTAATGAGATAAGTTCCTATGTCTTATCTGCTGGCAAAACGCCCTCGATCGTTGTGGAAGAGGCATTGAAAAAGCTATTATCAGCAAAAAATGTGAACATATCTAGTGAAACCCTCAGAAGAAATAATGAGGGCGACGATATGCGTACAGAAACCTTTGGAGTATATATTCCAAATGACCTATTTGAAAGAGCTGACTTGTTGGCAAAGCAGGTAGGTGTGGCAAGAAGCAAGATACTATTACAGGCAATTGCAGATTTCTTTGATGATTTTAAAAAAAGTAAAAAGGAAAGTCAGAAGAAAAATATAGAGTCTTTGTATGAGGCTTTTAATATTTACAGCTCTCTTGATGATGTAACTGCTATCCCTGATACTGACCCACGCCGAAAGAAAATCGTTGACCTTGGCACTTATAGTAAGCTTGTTTATCAGAAGGTGTTCCACCGTTGTGAACAAACGGACAAGGATAACGTTATCCTGACTTCTGATAGGCAGGAGCAATGGGCTGAGATAGACGAGGACGGTGTTGTGCAGAATATAAGCTGCTGCCCTTATTGCGGTCTTAACCTGAACGATCATAAAGGCACAATAGTTGTGCTTAAAGCAAATACTTCCGATGAACAGTGGCAAGCAGAGTTTGAAGGAGCTATGATGTAGGCATGATAAAAATAAGAGTAGAGGGAGAGCCGAAAGAGGTTGAGAAATTTGTGCGCCTTTTAGAGAAAAAGGACGTTCGTGTATTGAGTGAGAGTGACGATTATAAAAACCGTAACTCTGTTTATGTGAGAAGATATTTAGATGTGGATATGAGCCGACAAGAGGAAAAATAAATGGAGAAGAAAAAAGTAGTGATACAAGTAATCATTTGCATATGCGTATCTGCACTTCTTTCGTTCCTTATAGTAAACGGCATACAAATAGCCATGTGCGACAGCCTATATTACAAATTAAAAACTCTTGAATATGAAAAGCATCGCCTTTGCTATGTTCTTGCCGATAATACATCTTATGAAAAACAGATAGACGAAACCAAAACGAGGTATATCCTGAGTATGGATATGTCTTTTTTGAAAGAGGCAAGTTCAGACGAAGAAACGATAAGAAAGCTTGACGATGTGGACGAGCAGATACATCAATTGGGCGATGATTATATCAATGCCTTTGAGGGAATATTCGGCACAAAGAAATTGAAGTCAAGCGAATATTCCGATAAACGTGCTGTGTACAATGATTTACTGATTTTTAATGGCAGGGAAAAAGATGAATGAGATTATAATAAGCATCAAGCCTGAGTGGTGCAGAAAAATAATGACAGGGCAGAAAACGGCAGAAGTCAGACGTACAAAGCCAAAACTGAACACGCCTTTTAAATGCCTTATATATTGCACGAAGGACGCTAAGTCAAATGAGCTTTACAAGGGCAAGGTGGTAGCTGAGTTTGTTTGCGATAAGATATTTAATATTGATGTAGGCAACAAGGCTGAGATAATTGAGAACTCCTGCCTCACCGAAGAACAGTTGGAAACGTATGGCGGAAAATATGCTTGGCATATCTCTTGTTTAAAAAAATATGTTCCAGTATTGCCGCTTGAAACCTATTTAAAAAAAGCTCCGCAATCGTGGTGCTATATAAAAATGTGACATTTGTGTCCACTTTTGAGCAAGTTTTGAACTTGCTCTTTCTTTTTGTGCCGAAGCCTATAAAACGCTGCATAGCTATCACGATACAGCGTTTGTATATAAAGAAATATGATGAAGGTGGTCGGGCATGAGGCTCATTTGTTGCTTAAAATTTTATATTTACTATTGACAAACGTACTATAATATGATATAATATATATATAAGAT
>OGDS01000316.1_pt1 | contig 52507 bp, 46 predicted proteins | sample 1570351 | NCBI WGS metagenome assembly OGDS01 (sample SAMEA2581974, study PRJEB24529) | metagenome | biome: Human gut stool | place: China | collected 2011
GTTTTACAGGTAAAGGACAGGCTAGCCGTAATTTCCATGATTGGGCCCGTAAGTATCAGGTAAAGGATGGGAACCAGACTCGTATGACTTTGTTGAATAATTGGGAAGCCACCTATTTTGATTTTGATGAAGCGAAATTGGTGAAGTTGATGGATGATGCAGTAGAACTGGGTGTGGATATGTTTTTGTTGGATGATGGTTGGTTTGCCAACAAGTATCCGCGCAGTGGTGATCATCAAGGGTTAGGTGACTGGGATGAAACGGCTGACAAGCTTCCTCATGGCATTGGTTATCTGACGGAAGCCGCTAAGAAAAAAGGTATAAAGTTCGGTATCTGGATTGAACCGGAAATGGTGAATCCTAAGAGTGAGTTGTATGAAAAGCATAAAGACTGGGTGATTCATCTTCCGAACCGTGACGAGTATTATTTCCGTAACCAGTTGGTTCTGGATTTGAGTAATCCGAAAGTACAGGATTATGTGTTCGGAGTTGTGGACAATTTGATGACGAAATATCCTGATATCGCTTTCTTCAAATGGGATTGCAATAGCCCTATTACAAATATTTACTCTGTTTATTTGAAAGACAAGCAGTCACATTTATATATTGATTATGTGCGTGGCTTATATAATGTATTGGAACGTGTGAAAGCAAAATATCCTGATCTGCCGATGATGCTTTGTTCCGGTGGCGGTGGGCGTTCGGATTATGAGGCTTTGAGCTATTTTACAGAATTCTGGCCTAGTGATAATACCGATCCTATTGAACGTTTATTTATTCAGTGGGGATTTTCACAGGTGTTCCCAGCCAAGACAATGTGCGCTCATGTTACCACATGGAATAAGAATAGCAGTGTGAAATTCCGTACGGATGTGGCTATGATGTGCAAACTCGGTTTTGATATAAAATTAGCGGATATGAGTAAGGATGATGAAACTTATTGCCGTACTGCTGTACAGAATTATAACCGTTTGAAACCGGTCGTTCTGGAAGGCGATATGTACCGTTTGGTATCTCCTTATGGCAGTAATCATACCTCTACTATGTATGTGGGCAAAGATAAGGATAAAGCAGTTGTATTTGCTTTCGATATTCATCCCCGTTATGCGGAAAAAACATTGCCGGTGCGTTTGCAGGGGCTTGATGCAGACAAAATGTATCGTGTGAAAGAAATCAACTTGATGCCCGGAGCCAATTCTTCTTTATCAGGCAATGGTGAGGTTTTCTCTGGAGAATTCTTGATGAATGTAGGATTGAATCTATTTACTACACAGCAACTCAACAGTCGTGTAGTTGAAGTAGTAGCTGAATGATTAGGGATTGATTGTATATAATTTAGTGTATTGCCTTCATTATTTGTTTTTATGAATGATGAAGGCAATTTTCTTTTCTATAGATGAATGATACTTGATCGGTTTGATTATGAATCATAGAAGATGCCGTGACACATGATAGATCTTCAGGTGTCATCGTTATATATGTTACACTTGTAAGATATATAATCTTTCGGGTTTAGGTTCTATATCAGAGCGGACTGTTACTTGTTAAGAAAAAACATTCATAGCCTCCGGAGGTTGGAACAGGGGACTAACAAGTTTGTTCAAGTAGGGCTGTTGCAGGGGGGCGGGTTTTATATCTTGGGGGAAGTGTATATTTATATATAGGCTCCTTCACATCCAATTTCCCTTCCGTACCAGAATATTTTTTACTCTGAAGACAGATCTGACCTTCTGAATCACATTAACCTGCGCACATCTACAATAATCAACTTTTTCTTGAACAGTCTGTCGTATCTTCGTGTTCATAAATAAAATGAAAAAGGAAAATACTGAAGTTTTAACTCTGGATCATGGTAGCCCGCTTTTTACCGTTATTGGACGATGATTAACGAATGTAGCCGTACCGATAAAGAATTCCTCGTAAATAGGACGGAAACCAAAGCATATGAGATGGGTTTGTTTCTTTCGACGAAATCAAAGGCCGGTCACGATTGCGTTCCATCATGGTAATGATATTCTTTGTATATACTTTGTTTATAGATGTTGAATTGATGTCTTTATGTGTGATATATTTTAGAAATCACCGTGTAATTTAGTTTCTATTTACTTGCAAAAGTCAAGGACTTTTGCGAATATTGCATATATTATGTATAATTTATAAAATATTTTTTATCACACCAACAGGCTAGTATAATATAATGGAACAAGTTTCAGATTTATCATTATTCAATGAACTTTTTACAATATACAAAGGTCGTTTCGTCCGGTTCGCACAAACCTTTACCCGTGATGCTACTATAGCTGAAGACATTGTGATAGATTCCCTTATTTACTATTGGGAACATAGAACCGAACTTAATAAAGAGTCTAATATACCTGCATATGTGCTTACGGTTATCAAACATAAATGTTTGAATTATCTTCAACACAAAACAGTTATTAAAGAAGTATCTGAACAATTGTACGAACATGCCCAATGGGAACTGAATACCCGTATTGCCACCTTGGAAGCTTGTGAACCTTATGAAATTTTTGCGGCTGAAGCACAAAAAATAGTCAATGACACTTTGGATCTTCTGCCAGAACGTACCCGAGAAATTTTTATAATGAGCCGTATTCAGAACCTTCCGCATAAAGAAATTGCCGAAAAGCTGAATATCAGCTATAAATCGGTAGAATTTCATATCACAAAAGCTTTAAGAGAACTACGGATACAACTAAAAGATTATCTACCTTTTTTTATTTATTTCCTTTTAAAATAAAAAAAACACCTTTTTTCATTAGGGATATGAAAGCATCACTTGCTTATATGTATAGTAAGAAGATAAATAAATTTATATTATCTTTTATTATACAATATAACAGAGTATGGATAAAAATTTGTTAATACGTTTTTTTGAAGGTCAGGCTACTACGGACGAAGAGATGAAAGTTCGTAAGTGGATGGAAGCATCAACTGAAAACCGTCGTACTTATTTTAAAGAAAGAAAGATGTATGATATGACATTGCTTCTGAGTAAAGACACGAAAAAAGAAACTGTTTCACAGTCTTCAAAAAAGAAGTTTAAATTTAGGAAATTTATAGAAATTGCAGCAGTTGCAGCGATTACTCTGGTCATCACACTATTTTACAAGAACCAAGAGCGACAAGAATATTGGCTCACTGCTCAAAAAATCAGTGTTCCAGCTGGTCAACGTATCAATTTGGAATTGTCTGATGGAACCAAAGTTTGGCTGAATTCTCGTACTAAAATTGAATATCCTGCAGTTTTCGCAGATAAAGAACGCCGGATTAAACTTGACGGTGAAGCCTACTTTCAGGTTGCTCAAAATATTCATAAACCTTTTATTGTACAAACTCCAAAAGGAAATGTAGAAGTGCTTGGTACCCAATTTAATGTGGAATCTTATTCGGATGACAGTACCTTTGCGACAGCGTTGATGGAAGGGGCTGTAAAGATAACCGCAGGCAATTATCAGTGCCAACTCAAACCTAACCAGATGGCTTATCTTAAAGATGGAGAAATAAAAGTGGCTCCTATTGAAGATTATAATCCTTATCGTTGGCGAGAGGGGATTATCAGTTTCAAGGATGCAACTTTCCCTTATATCATTCATAAATTTGAAAAATACTACGGTGTGGAAATCCGTATAGAAAATAAAGCTGTGATGAATTATCGTTGTACAGGTAAGTTCCGTCATTCTGATGGTGTGCGATATGCTTTACGAGTGCTACAAAAAGATGTGGATTTTCAGTTTGTACGCGATGAAGAAAACCATATTATTTACATAAAATAAATTTGCCTATGAAACAATACTAAGAAAACACATTCCTTTCAATTGAAAAAAAGAGTGCCGACAAGTTTGGCCGCATGTCAGCACTCACTATTAACACAATTCTAATAACTGTATTAATCATTAAAGTGTAACAAAGATATGAATAATATTTCTTTGTGGGAAATTTTATACCCCCAAAAATTACGGACAAATCGAATTTATAAGATTATGAAAATTACCCTGACTCTGGTATTTGTGTCAATTTTCAGTATGTTTGCGGGTAATATACACTCGCAAAACGCACGCATTACATTCACCAAGAACAATGCTACTCTTGAGTCTGTTTTAAATGAAATTGAAAACCAAACAGATTACTTGTTTATTATCAATTCGAATATCGATACTCATCAAAAAGTGTCGGTAAGAGCAGATGACACTCCTGTATCTAAAGTTTTGGACGAACTTTTTCATGATACTGAAATACATTATACTATGGAAGGAAGTCATATAGTCCTTTCAAACAAGCCCCAACCTGCCATTTTGCAACAAACACGTAAAATAACGGGACGTATCTTAGATGAGAATGGTGAACCTTTAATAGGTGTAAGCGTCATGCTTAAAGGTACTTCAAACGGTACTATCACCAATATAGACGGTGATTATACGTTAAGTGGTGATATTACCGATAAATCAGTGCTGGAAGTAACTTATATCGGAATGAAAAAACAAGAAATAACTGTGGGAAACCGTACACGCATCAATATCACCATGACTTCAGATAATGAGATGCTGGATGAAGTGATAGTCGTGGGATACGGTACACAAAAAAAAGTTAATTTGAGTGGTGCTGTAGAAAGTGTAGGAGGAAAAACTTTAGCCAATAGAGCAACCAATAGCATAGGAACGATGTTACAGGGTATCGTACCTAACCTTAATATAAGTATTGGTGATGGCCAAGCTAATTCTGTTCCAACCTTCAATATTCGAGGTGAGACTTCTATTAATGGTGGTTCTCCTTTAATTGTGATTGATGGTATTCCAACCGAAACTGCATTCTTTAGCCGAATGAACAGCTCGGATATAGAAAGTATATCTGTTCTTAAGGATGCATCATCAGCGGCTATCTATGGTGCAAAAGCCGCTTATGGGGTTATTTTAGTAACTACTAAAAAAGGAGAAAAAGGGGAAAAGATCAATGTTGATTTTGACAACTCCATTACAGTGCGTAAATTGGGGCGCATGCCTAAAATCGTAAAAGATCCTTATATACAGGCTAGCTATAAAAAAATTATGGGTAAGCCTTGGTACGATCTTTATTCAGACGAGGATTTAAAATACATTGAAAAGATGAAAGAAGACCCAACCTTACCTAATGTGATTCCAAGTTTCAGTAATCCAGAATATTATACCTATTTAGGGAATACAGACTGGTTTTCGGAAATATATGATAACACAGGTATAACTCACTCTCATAATTTAAGTTTGTCAGGCGCTTCCGAAAAGGCTTCTTATTATATAGGTATGGAATATATGCAGGAAAGAGGGCTCTTAAAAATTAATAAGGACATTATGGATCGTTATAATTTCCGCTCAAAAGTAGATTTCAAAGTAGCCGATTGGTTGACTTTTGGCAATAATACGTCTGCTCTGTACTATACATACAAGCGACCTAGTTCCTTCTATTCATGGTTATTTAATAGGATTAATGATACCAATACTTTAATGACCGTGAAGAATCCTGATGGGTCATGGACAAAAGAAGGAGCAGAATTGATTGGATCACTTTCTGAAGGAGAAGCCCAAACGACGGAACTCAGTCTGCAATCGCAATTTACTATGACACTGGCTTTGATTAAGAATGTATTATCTATCAAAGCCGATGCAACGGCCCGATTGGGAAATAGAGAAACAGAACAATGGGATAGTGATATGAACATACCTTATAAACAGGGGCCTAATCTTGCCGATGAATATTTAGGTTGGGTAGATATGGCTCAACTTGCCAAGGAAAGAGATTACTATACTAGTGTAAATGCTTATATAGACTTTACTAAGTCATTTGGTAAACACCAGGTAAGTGCATTGGCTGGATTTAATCAAGAATATAACTCACACCGATATATGCGAGGTGAGCGTGAAGAATTAATTAGTTCATCATTACCCAGCGTAGAATTAGCTACCGGAAGTGCACGTGTGCGCGAGGATAATTATGAATGGGCCACGCGTGGTGGTTTTTTCCGTCTGAATTATATTTATAACAATAAATATATTTTTGAAGCAAATGGACGTTATGATGGGTCTTCTCGCTTCCCCAAAAATGATCGTTTCGGTTTCTTTCCTTCTATATCAGCTGCTTGGATTATTTCACAAGAGAAATTTATGCATGCCACCCAAAATTGGTTGAATTACGCGAAATTGAGAATTTCGTATGGAGCTCTAGGCAATCAGGATGTAAGCTACTATGAATATATTGCAAGTATGGGATCTAGCGAACAACAATTGTTGATTAATGGTATAAAACCTATGGGCGTTACCCCCAGTGGCCTAGTTTCAAATTCGTTGACTTGGGAAAAAGTATATACCAAAAACATAGGATTGGATTTGAATTTCTTTAATAACCGGCTTACCTTTTCGGGAGATATATATCGCAGAGATACGAAAGATATGCTTACGAAAGGTAAGACTCTTCCTAGTGTGTTGGGAGCTTTAGAGCCACGCATTAATGCGGCAGATATGAAAACTGAAGGTTGGGAAATATCCTTGGGATGGAGAGACTTGTTTAATTTGGGGAATAAGCCTTTTAGCTATAATGTCAAATTTATCCTGTCAGACAATCGTTCTTTTATTACTCGGTTTGATAATCCTACTGGTAATTTGGACGATTGGTATGAAGGCTGTGAGATAGGAGAAATATGGGGATTAGTGACAGAAGGATTTTTCAAAGATCAAGCAGATATTGATAACCATGCTGATCAATGGGATGTAACTTCCTATCCTGGTGACCGTCCTATTGAACCGGGAGATTTGAAATATAAGGACTTGGATAACAATGGAAAGATTAACAATGGTTCTTGGACTGTAAATGATCCTGGTGACTATAAAGTAATTGGTAACAATGCGTCACGATATAATTATGGTGCTGATTTTACAGCCGAATGGAATGGACTTGATTTCCGTGTTCTGTTGCAAGGAGTAGGCAAAAAGGATTGGTATCCGGAAAGTCATTATTTCTTTGGCATATATAGAGCTCCTTGGGGAAATGTGCTTGAAAATAATTTAGACCATTGGACTCCAGAAAATACTGATGCTTATTTCCCAAGATTAAAATCTTATATTGCAGAAGGTGGAAAGGACTTGGCAATTAATCAGACGCGATATTTGCAAAATGCAGCCTATCTCCGCATAAAGAATATCACTATCGGTTATACATTACCTAAAAAGTTTACGATGAAAGCTAAATTAGAACGAGTAAGATTATATCTTACAGGCGATAATATTTTTGAGTTTACCAAGCTTTCAAAGAATTATGACCCTGAAATATTAGGAACCAGCCATCCTATGCAACGATTGTTCACCTTTGGATTAAACTTATCATTCTAAAAATACTAATTATGAAAATAAAAAAAATAGCATATATTTTATGTGGACTATTACTGGTCAGTTGTAATGATTCCTTTCTGGAAAGGTATCCTGATACCGATTTGTCGGATAAAACATACTTTACTTCCGAAAAAGATTTGGAACTTTATACTAATACTTTCTATAATGAGTTAATCTATTATTATCACGATTACGCGACAGACAATGCTTCTATCTATTCTGAACCTACAGAAATAGTCAACATGATGCATGGAGGAATCACCGAACAGTCAGTAGGAGGTTGGGATAATTGGGGTACTTTGAGAAAGTATAATATTCTTCTGGAGAATGTCCATAAGACAAAAGGATCACCTACGGTCATCAATCACTATATTGGAATTACACGTTTGATGCGTGCTCAGTGGTATTATGAGATGATAAAACGTTTCAATGAAGTACCCTGGTATTCCACTTCACTTAAAGATACGAGTACAGATCTTCTTTACAAAGGGAAAGACAGTCGTGAGTTAGTTGTCGATTCTATCTTTAAAGATTTGGAATTTGCGGTCAACCATATCTCGGCAGATATGAAGAATAGAAGTGTCATCAATAAATGGTATGCTTATGGCATGATGGCTCGTATAGCGCTGCATGAAGCCTCTTTCCGTAAATATCATGATGAATTGGGGTTACAGGTCAGTGCCGAACATTTCTATAAGATAGCTATAAACGCTTGTGAAAAAATAATGGAAACCCATTTGTTTTCTATTGATAAAAGAGGAGGAATAGATAATGCTTATGAAAATCTGTTCATAAGTAATAATTTAGGAGATAGTCCGGAAATTCTCTTGTTTAAGGATTTTGATGACAAGCAAAACATTAAACATGATGCAGCAAGAAGAGTTTTCAGTTATGTGAGCAGTTTAAGCCGTAGCTTAATGGAAAATTATGAATACATCAAAAATGGTAAAGCTATTCCATTCACCTCAGTTCCTGATTATGATAAGATGTCTATGCCCGAGACGTTCAAGAATCGGGATCCCCGTTATAAACAAACTTTTATGTATCCAGGATATATTCGTCCGGGAGAAAACAGGCCTTTTGTTCCTAACTTATACTTAGGAGGATATCCTCAAACTAAATTTGTAGCTCAAACAGCTGACCAAATGGATTGGTTTCGTTCTTACAATGACATCCCGGTAATGCGTTATGCTGAAATTTTATATATTTACGCTGAAGCTAAAGCGGAGTTGGGTATTTTGAAGCAGGCGGATTTGGATGCAACCATCAATGTAGTAAGAGATAGAGTGGGTATGCCTGCCATATTATTAGCTTCTTTGAACTTGAATGCAAATTTGGAAAAACAATATCCTAATGTAACAGGTTCCCAAAAGGAAGTTATTCTCGAAATTCGTCGTGAGCGAAGAATTGAATTTGCTTGCGAATGCTTTAGATATGATGATTTGCTTCGATGGAAATCAGGGAGATTATTTGAAGAGATTCAGCAAGGTGTATATATTGACCAATTTGGACTACACGACTTTACAGGTGACGGAATTCCTGATGTAGGTATTTTTGAAAGTGAAGCAGCTAATACAATACCTGAATCGGAACGAAACAATTATGTATTCTATTATATGAAAGAAAGTTCAGGAGCCCAAACTGCGATTTGTCTGTCAGAAAAAGATCATGGTTACATCATGTCGTCTACTGAAGTAAATTCGAACACACGTAAATTTGAAGAACCTAAATATTATTATTTTCCGATACCAAAGCAACAGCTTATACTAAATGAAAACCTTAGCCAAACTAAATTTTGGTAATTACACAATTATAGGCTGGGGATAGCTCCCTAGCCCTATAATAAAAAATAGAATAATAAATAGAAGATAGATAGTTCATGTCTTCTATAAACCGTATAGCTCATTTCTATATCATGAAAAAATATTTCTTAACTCTAGTCATCCTATGTGTTGTTTCCCTACAGTTGTCTGCGGTGTCTGTTCCACAATGGATTACTGCTTTTGAGAATCAAAATGCGACAAATTCTTGGATATGCTTTCAAAAGGAATTTAATATAAATGCTGTTCCTGCCAAAGCTTTAACTCGTATTGCAGCAGACAGCAAATATTGGCTTTGGATTAACGGCAAACTGGTTGTCTTGGAAGGTGCCGTAAAACGTGGTCCTAATCCCAATGACACCTATTATGATGAAGTGGATATAGCCCCACACCTCAAGCAAGGACATAATCTTATATCTGCGTTAGTATGGTATTTTGGCAAAGAAGGATTTTCATATAATCCCAGTGGTCAAGGCGCTTTCTTGTTCGATTGCCAAACTGCTGAGCTCACCTTGCAGAGTGATGACTCGTGGAAAGCCGCCATGCACCCTGCTTATTATACCCCATTGGCGCCGTATCCTAATTTCCGTTTACCTGAATCAAGTATCGGATTTAATGCAGAACTCGCTATGGACAATTGGGAAAAAGGTGAAAACGCAGCATGCCAATATTGGGCCAAAGCACGTGTGGTTGGAAAGGAAGGCGATGCACCATGGAATAAACTGCATCATCGTATCATTCCGCTTTGGAAAGATTTTGGTTTGAAGAATTACGTCTCACAAACTGTTCACAGCGGTACAATAAATGATACTTTAGTTTGTCAGCTTCCTTACAATGCTCAAATTATGCCTTACATGGAGTTGGAAGCAGAGAAAGCCCATTCAGTCGTTACTATATTTACAAGCCACTATCAAGGAGGAAGCGCATATAATGTCAGAGCAGAATATCTGACCAAAAAAGGAAAGCAGTCGTATGAAAATAAAGGTTGGATGAACGGTGAGAAAGTATATTACATTTATCCCAAAGGAATAAACCTTACCAAAGTACAGTTCAGAGAGACAGGATATAACACAGAATTCGAAGGATACTTTCGCTGTAACGATCCTTTCTTGAATAAAATGTGGGAGAAATCACAACGCACACTTTATATTACCATGCGTGATACTTATATGGATTGTCCTGACAGAGAGCGGGCTCAATGGTGGGGTGATGAAGTGAACGAATCAGGAGAAGCCTTCTATGCATTGTCGGTGAGCAGCCATCTGCTCATGAAAAAAGGGATGTATGAACTCATGGGGTGGCAGCGTCCTACAGGAGAAATCTTCGCTCCTATCCCTTCGTCCAACTATCACACTGAACTTCCCGGTCAAATGTTGGCGTCTATCGGTTACTTTGGTTTTTGGAATTATTATTTGAATACAGGAGACCTTAAAACCATTAGAGATCTATATCCCAAAATACAAAAATACTTGGATATTTGGCAGAAGAATAACGATGGTACCATCACCTTCAGAGCCGGAGAATGGACTTGGGGTGATTGGGGAAAAAATATTGATATCAAAGCGCTCTTTAATGCTTGGTACTATATTGCTCTAAAAGGGCAGCAACACATGGCTACCGCTTTGGGAATGAATGCAGAAGCAGATGCTATACTCCAAGAGATGAAAGCACTGAAAAAGGCATTTAACGCCGCATTTTGGAATGGAAAAGCTTACCGTCATCCTGATTATAGGCTAAAGACAGATGACCGGGTACAAGCTTTAGCCATCGTGTCTGGCTTAGCAGATAAAGAAAAATATCCTGCATTGATTAAAGTATTGAAGCAGAATGAACATGCCAGTCCTTATATGGAAAAGTATGTCATAGAAGCTCTTTTTAGAATGGGGGAAAATTATTATGGGATGGAGCGTATGAAACGGCGTTTTGCTGAAATGGTGAACGATTCTGAACACACGACCCTTTATGAAGGATGGGGGATTGGTCCTAATGGATTCCCCGGTGGTACTACCAATCATGCCTGGAGTGGCGGCGGTCTTACTATCCTGTCGCAATATGTGTGCGGTATAACTCCTACGGAAGCCGGATATAAGGCTTATCGTATAGCTCCGCAACCTACAGGAGTGAAAGAGGCTGAAATTTTAGTTCCCACAGTTAAAGGAAACATTAAAGTTTCCTTTAAAGATGATGAAAGGACGTTTCAACTTCAGGTAAATTCACCACAAGGTCCACGTGCTACCATCTGCCTGCCTTTCCAATGCAAAAGCATCACGTTGAATAACAAGCTAATTTGGAAAAACGGGAAAGACATATCACATAAAAGCAGCATAGTCAAATGCATTCATCAAGATAAGGATGAAAGTATCTTTATCACTATGAAAGAAGGTGGAAATTGGACATTCAATATAAACAAATAGTTCGAATATGAAACGATTTTTATTATCAATAATATATTTATACTTGGCAGGTATGCTTGTAGCGCAAACTGCACCTTTAGAAATACTTCCTTATCCCAATGAGGTAAAGGTTCATCCGGGACATTATCCTTTTATGTCCTGTCAGCTTGTTTATCCCAATGCCTTGAAAAATGAAGCCGATTACTTAAAACAACTGTTGTTAGAGGAACATGGACTCATCGTACAACACACCAAGCAGGGAAATATGCAATTGACTTTATCTAAGTGGATTCCCCATCCTGAAGGATATCGTCTTACTGTAAACGAACAAGGTATCCGTATTGAAGGTTCCACACCTCAAGGTGTGTTTTATGGTCTGCAGACTTTCCGTCAGCTTATTACCACTCATCAAGGACAAATAAGAATACCTTATGTAGTCATTGATGATGCTCCGGCTTTTAAATGGCGCTCATTCATGCTTGATGATGGAAGAGCCTTTAAGGGCATGAAAGAGGTAAAACAATTGTTGGATGAAATGGCTATTTTAAAAATGAACACTTTCCATTGGCATCTTACCGAAGACCAGGGATGGCGTATAGAAATAAAGAAATATCCGCTGCTCACAGAAATAGGCGCGCATAGAGATTCTACTCAGCTCAACTGGTATGAAAGCAAAGTGTTCGATGGTAAGCCGTTCGATGGATACTATACACAGCGTGAAATAAAAGAAATTGTTTCCTATGCCCGGAATCTTCACATTACAGTTGTTCCTGAAATAGAGATGCCGGGACATGCTTCAGCCGCCATTGCCGCGTATCCTTGGTTAGGCAGTACAGATGAAAAAATCAAAGTGCCTTGTACCTTTGGAGTCAAAAACAGTGCCTTCAATGTAGCCGATCCACGCACACGTACTTTTTTGAAGGATGTACTCGATGAAGTGATGGAACTGTTTCCTTCGAGAATCATTCACATTGGTGGCGATGAAGTGCGACAAGAGCAATGGAATAACTCATCCGAGGTACGAACATTCATGAAAGAAAAAGGGATAAACTCAGCTGCCGAACTTCAGATGTGGTTCACTAACCATATAGCCTCTTATCTGAAATCGAAAGGAAGAATAATGATGGGTTGGAATGATATAACTGGTGACAAATTGCATGGATACCAAAGTGAAGTTACAATTGAAGCAGGAAACCAGCTTTCAGAGGACGCGGTGGTACAGTTCTGGACTGGCAATCATGACCTTTTACGGAAGGCAGCCAAACGAGGTTATAAGATAGTTAACAGTTATTTTAAATATACTTATCTGAACTTTAACCATGACCGTATAACGCCTGGGTTGGAATATGATTTCGAACCTATCCCTTTGGAAAAAGCATATGCGTTCAATCCAATACCCGAAGGGCTTACCATGCAGGAACAAAAACAGATTATAGGTATAGGGTGTCAGATGTGGGGAGAATGGATACCACAAGTGGAGGATATGTATAGAATGATATATCCATATTGGGCGGCCCATGCCGAAACAGGATGGACAGACAACAAGCGTAAAAACTACAATCGTTTTGTTCGGTCTATGGATTATTTTCTTACTCGTTGGATAGATAAAAATTATATCAACAGCCATAATATTGGGATAAAGCAACATCAATAAAACAATATTTTGAATAAACAATAAATTCAGTATGAAAAAGCAACTATTATTTATACTGCTCTTCCTGCCTGCTTTTTTGACGGCCAAAGAGATAAGATATTTTGTACAACCCGGAGAAATACTTGATTTAAGTGAAAATGCCTTTGAGCGCCATGGAATAAAAGTATCTGAAATAGATTCCGTAAGCATGAGCGGTTCTTTTACCTTTTCTATAAAGGTGCGTAGTCATGCCCGTGAATTAGGTGAAAAAGCCTTGATTACCAATAAAAAGAACAATATACCAAACGAAGCAGGCATTTGGATAGGCACCCAAGACAACGGATCATGGATAGTGCACTTTTGCGATGGGAAAAACACTCCATGGGAATATAGACCTACTGCCTTGCGCCAACCCATAAATGATGATAAGTGGCATACCTTGACAGTGACACATGATGCCGGTAAACAGGAGATGCGCATGTATTACGATCAGTTGAATGTGGCTATTTACTGTACCAACGGAAATGTCAATTTAGCCACCAACAATACACTTAGAATAGGCTCTGTAGATGATGGTCAGTGGAATGCATTCAATGGTTATATCAAAGAATTTACATTTATAAGCCATGTGGAACTACCCAAAATTTCAGTTACGGACACCCAACGTTTGTCACAACTGAAGGTGATGGCTTTCAATATCTTTCATGGTGGTCATGAATTGGGGCAAGAGGTAGGAGTGAATAGGGTCGTAGAGGTTATAAAAGCAGAAAATCCAGATGTGATCGGTATGGTAGAAACCTACGGTTCAGGTGCTATTATTGCAGATGCATTAGGCTACTATTTCTATTTACGTAGTTCCAATTTATCCATCATGAGCCGGTATCCTATCACAGATACCTATGATTTGTATGATTCCTTCAATTGCAGTGCGGCGACATTGCAAATTAGTCCGTCACAACAAATAAATTACATTAACCTTTGGCTGGATTATCGTCCTATCACTAATGACCAAATAAACGCCTGTGAATCCATAGAAAATATCATAGCGGGGGAGTGGAGTAGGAGAGCTGCACAATTGCAAAGTATCTTGAAAGCTTTTCCATCCCAATGGAATACCATGGAAACACCTCTCATAGTTTCCGGTGATTTTAACAGTGATTCGCATCTGGATTGGAAAGATGATACAAAAAACATGAATGGACACAACGGGTATGTTATAGAATGGCCCACCAGCAAGTTGATGGAAAAAGCTCATTTTATTGACTCTTATCGTGAGATTCATCCTGACGTGAAAAAATATCCATGTCTTACATGGTCTACTATGGCGAAGAATGAATTGCAATACCGTATAGATTTTATTTATTATAAAGGGAAGGATATCAAAGCTATCCAATCGGAGATGATAGACAAACATCCTGTTCGCTACCCCTCTGACCATGCGGCTGTAGTGACTACATTTAATCTGAAATAAATATGAAGTATTTTTTAACGCTTATTCAACTATGGGTTGGATTCCTGTCTATATGTGCCAGTTATCCAAAAGCAAATATTTGGATAATTCCTTCTGTAGAATCCCCACAAGTATACAGAAATTACGCTCAAACCTCAAAGGTTCACTTGGAAATGGCTAGAGGTGAAGTAGAACATATTCAATTAGTCTTTCCTAGCAAAGTTAATGAGGAATATCGTTTCACTTTCGACCGATATTTGAAAGGTATTCAAATATCGGCTAGAGAACTTAAAAAAATGAATGGTTATTATGACGCGTTAGTCCCTTTTAAAAATCAGTTGAAATGTACGGATACATTGACTGCTGTATGGATTACTGTACAGTGTCCGTCAAGGGTTCCAGTCGGAAAGTATCATCAGACGATAAAGATAGAAGGAAGTAAACATTTTACGATACAGCTGGATTATAACGTACATCATACTACCATTCCTTTAAAGTCATCTATCCCTATCACTGTTGGAGTTGAGAATCGTTGTATGACTGAAGGTCTTAATGATAAAGAAGCCGATAAAGAACGGCAACGATGGGTAGACTTTGTATTAAGCTATAGAATGACTCCTGTATTTGGTACACAGATTACTCCGGAACGTTGGCAATACGAACATTCGTTCTCACCTTGGGCATGGAATGACAAACGAAGCATCCGATTATTAAACGATAGAAGATATAGTTGTTACATGCTTCCGTTTTTTACATTGTCGGAGAATGAACTTGCGTCTTTATTATGTAATATCCAAAAGAAAGGAAAATTAAAAGAATCACTTTTCTATATTTGGGATGAACCTGCCTACATAGGAATGTGCAACTATTTTCGTAGAAATTTCTTGTAAATCCATCCTCTCAGGCTGTTAGGAACAAGACGGGTTACCAAACGAATACAAATGTTTGTCATCATCATGAGAATCCCGATATATCCCAGTTTCTGCAACTGCCGTTGGAAACGCATTTCTACATAGGCGTATTTCCATCCTCCACGGCGTTTGCACATTTCCGGAGAAAACCTGAAATACAACAATGATTCCGGTATATTATACATTTTCGATCCATTCAGCATCATCCGGACCCATAAATAATAATCCTCAAAAAGAGGGAACGGCAGATAGCCACCCGCCGCTTCTACGGCTTGCTTGCGAAACATTGTTACCGGATGATTCATCGGGTTCCTCTTCTTCCCGAACAAACGTATCTCTTGTGGATTTTGCGGCAGTTTGCGCGTTGATGTGACATTGGATATAGTCTCTTGAAACTCATCGATCCATGCGCCTACCACACTTATCTCCGGATGGCTCTCCATAAACGCTAACTGCCTGGCAAAACGTTCTGGTTTACAAATATCATCCGTATCCATCCGGGCCACCAAGTCACAGGAACAATGCTTTAATCCTTCACTCAAAGCGTTGCCCAGCCCCCTGTTCTTTTCCAACACAATACGTTTTATCGTACTATACCGACCGGCAAATTCCTCCACCACTTCATATAACGCCGGTGTCAATGGTCCATCTTCGACTAATATGACCTCGTCAGGCTGTAATGTCTGACCAAATACACTGTGAAGACTTTCACGCAGAAAAATTGGATTTTCCTTATAGTACAAGGAAAGCAGAACGGAGAATCTCATGATAAAAATTATAAGTTGTTACTTGCCTAAGAATAACAACGACAAGTAACGGTTTCTTTCAATCAGCCGATAGCACAAATAGCTTATAGCCGAAACCATCACCCACAAGCAGCATACATACAGCCAATAGGGCAATCGCAAGGAGGCAATATTGAACCACGACGTAAGCAGGGTGATAATTGTCTGATGGATAGCATAAATACCCAATGTTACCCCCCCCCCCCCCCATTTAGTAAATATTAACAAAGGCTTATTCACATAATACTTGAATAAGGGGATGAACGCAGCTATCGCCACTCCTGCGACCATAAATTTGTACACATAGTTGTACACCACATGGCTGCTTGGGGGCATGAACAAAGGAGGGTCTTTCCGCATCCACCAGTATGCCATACACAAGAACAAGGCGGAGAACCACAAAGAATCAACGCGCCCCCGTTTCTCCCAAAGGTATTGATATTTCCTTCCGAAAAATCCAATGGCATAGAACGGAAAATACCAGGCGATAAACTGGAAACCGAACAGTTTAAATTTCAATGCGACCATTATGCCCATCATCAACAAAGAAAAGAAACAGACCACATATTCTATCTTGACCTTCAGGCACGTGACGATCCAATTGCACAGCCACATCAGCAGCACGATAAAGAATAAAGTCCACAGAAACCATAGCCCGCTATCAGGATGTACTACTTTCGCTAAAAACAGCGTCGGGTCAAGATGTACGCAGCAACTAACCGCCACCCATGCTAAAAAAGGTATGATCAGCTGCCTGAAACGTTTCTGCACTGTCTGCCATTTTATATCTGGCTTGTAACTCACAAAGCCGCTCACACACATAAACAACGGCATATGAAAAGAATAGATATACCTAAAAACGGCATTATGGTCGAAGTCCAGGTCTGTACACTGGATGCAATGTCCTAACACGACAAGAAGAATGAGCACGCCTTTCAGGTTGTCGATGTAATGCAAACGATGAGTCATAATGATTCTGATTTTATATTAATTAGGAGTTAAGAAGTTAAAAAAGCTACTGCTCTGCTTCGCTCCGTTCAGAAGCGATAACTCCTTTAACTTCTGATTCGCATTTATAAGTTTGTTCTTTTCCTGACAATCATACAGAAATAACTTAAAGACTCAAAGTTTTATCCATTTATCGGAAACAGGGTCTTCTATCGGTGAATTCATCCACCTTTCAGGCGCTACCACCACCTTCTGCGGATTGCGGTTCAGCCACGCTCCCCACCACGAGAAAGAAGAGTTGGCAATAATATTGTGCCGGCACAGGCTCATCAACTGCATATCCACATAACTTTCCGCGCCCTTGTTCCAGTCCACATATACCACCTTCTTGCCCGGCAATAAACCGGGCAGGTAGCTTTCACACCAAGCCATGTCGTTGGAAAAAACACAATACAACCGCGGATTTACCCGCTCTTCTATGTAGTGTATCGCCCGTTTATAATAGTCCGAATCACAAATTCCCCGAAAAAGCGGATGGTTTACGTAATCACCACGGCGTACGTGCAATGAAACACTTTCACTAGCCCGGAGCAGTGCTATTATTTCCTTGTTCTGCCCATCTGCCGGCTCCGGAAAGGAGAATGCTTCCCAAATTGTTTCCTTCACATCGCAAAAGTATTCCTCATGCTGCCAATAACCGTCATAGTAACAGTTTCCCTTACGTGTTAGAGCGGCTGCATCAAAGGAGAAGTCTTTCCGCTCCACGCACATGGTTTTGCGTTTGGGCAGAATGTATTTCCCTATTTGCCAGAACCGGTAATTCGGATATGGATATGCCACTTTTAAAATATCCTTCCACGAAGCGACGAGGGCTTTTTGTGCAAATATCCGGTCTATCTCAAAACCATTGTGCAGGGGATAGTTCCTGAAACAGGATGTATCTATCATCACCTGCTCATGAGGGAACTGCTCTCTCAATGAAAGGGACAAGGCATACTGGAACATCTGGTTTCCCAGGCCTCCAAGGATTTTTACGATTTTCATATAAATGTATTCTATCAGGGTTTAAGACCTTACAACCAGTTTACCTTTTCCCGCCAATACCGGGAAATAGCGATTGATAATGAAGATTATGGGAATCTCTACGATGATTGTCAGGACAAATAAGAGTAACGGATAATCATAACCGAAATGAATCAGAAAATATTTTATGGGTCTATATACCAAATGATGCGTGCATAAGAGTACCAATGAATTTCTTCCAATCCAATTGATAACAAGAATCTGGTTGACAAGTTTGCACACCAACAATATAAAAACCACTATCGCCATGCCGGATACGACTGTCAGATACGTATTACTGTAGTAGTTGACACTCATTGAAATCTTTACCGGGAAGAATATGTATATCAAGTAACAGATAACTGCTCCGAGTACTAAATAGAGACTTTTCGTTCCTTTTATCAAAAAGTTGGTTTCGCTGATAAGTATGCCAAAATAGAAAAACAGCGAGGCCACCATAGCCGTATCAAGCCACATGGGGATAAAAATCTTGTATGAAGCAAGTAAAAATCCCAGTATTGCCAGCGAAGAGATGAACGCACATTTCATCATATTTGTCCGAATGCATTTCCAGACAACGTATAGCAATGCTTCCACTTCAGCCAAGCATATTAGGAACCATAAAGGACCATTAAAAAGATTACGCTGTCGGAACACGTCGATGATAGAAAAATCTTGTTTTCCACCCAACACGTTCGGTATAACCCGGTCTATCACATAAAACATGGCATAGCTAATCAAATAGTAAGCAAGGAAAGGAATGACAATTGTTGTACACAACTTATTCCAATACCCCCCCCCTCAAAAAAAAATTAACTTTCTTTAAGAAAAACAATCCTGAAAGAAGAAAGAATATAGGCACTTTGGCCGCATAAAGCCCGGGGATGTATTCAGGCACGCCCACATGAATCATTACTACAAGCAAAATGCAGATGCCTTTTGCCAAGTCGATGAATTCTATTCTACCTTTGGATTCGATGGTTCGTTCTCTGTTACTCATGATACTTGGTATTTGATTTCGATTCCACAAGACTTTGATAGATTTTAAAATGTCGGCGGTAGAAACATTCCGGAGAATAGGATTCAAGATATTTTTGATGTACATTAGCCGCCAATTTTTCTTTTTCACGTCGAGCGGTGATCAATGCATCACGCAAACTGTTTGTATTGTCAAGTTCAAAGGTTACTATTTCCTGTTCAGAGAAGATTTCCCGGAATACGGGAATGTCGGAACAGACAATAGCTTTTTGCATCGAGGCAGCCTCCAGCATCGCCAACGGGAAGCCTTCACTATAACTGGGCATCACAAATATGTCGGCAAGCTGCAAGAATCGGAAGCCTGCCGGCTTTCTACCGACAAACAATACTCTGTCTGCCACTCCTAACGTTTGAGCCAATTCTTGCAAAGGCTGACGCTCTTTTCCATCCCCCACAATGCAATATTTGAAATCTGGCAAAAACGGAAGTGCCTGTATAATTTGGTGCAGTCCTTTCCTGTGGTTCAGACCACTTACAGAACATAACAGAATGCTATTCCTTTTAAACTCCAATATGTTTCTTTCATCATCCTCTTTAGGTTTCAGGCTCAGGTCGCAGAGGCGAGAGTTGTAGGCATACGTCAACTTCTTAGCAGGCAGATAATGAGAATAATAATCCATCATGTGTTTGCTCAGCAAGATGATTTTATCATCGCGGACGGTAGATGCCAAGACAAGTCTTGCCGTGATTTTAGATTGCCATTTCCCGTACTTAAAAGCGTGGTCGCTGAACATGTAGCTGTGTATGGTGGTGACAACCGGCGTTTTACAACCCAACGGCTTCCGTAACAGCATAAAAATATCAGGACGCAACCCATGGCAATGTATCATGTCAAATCCACCACTAAAGGGAAATCTTGATTTCATATTGATTCTATGCGTAGCACAGGGGAAATCAAGGTCTGTTTTGTCGTCAAAATAGAAAACCTCCACACTGTGGCCGTTCCGAATCATCAGCTGAACTAAATCATAGGCAACGATAATTGGTCCCGAATTTGCCAAAGAAGATAAAATGTATGCGATTCTCATGATTGAATTTTAATTGTTTAAGCTACCTTTTCTATCACCTGCGTTGTCAAATAGCCAAGTCATATTATAGTCTTGCGTAAATGTATAGACTGCCGGTTGTGCAATACGCCAATAATCCGATAATATGATTTGTTTTCGGTGAGTAAACAAGTCGAAGCTACATATCAGCACAGCGCATATCACCATTAATCCGTTCAATTTGACTGAAAATTTCGAGCCAATGTTTTCCAATGAGAGATATATAAACAGCGAACAGGTGGTAAGACATACGGTAGTTCTCTGCGCCAAGGCAAATGCCGAATAAGTAGATGCAAATAATACTAAGTATGAAAAGAACAGGCGCAGCCATTTATCCTTACTGTCATAATTCACGTAAAACGCATATAACAAAGGTAATAACAACAATCTCTGTCCCCAGTGATATACAAGAGCCTTTATTCCTAAAGTCATTCCCAGCTGTCTGCCCCAAACTCCATCACCTAAATACCCACCTCCTCTAATCTCATTTTTTACAAAATAAGCCTCTACATAAGATTGAATGGGTAGAGACACAATAAAGACAACGAGTAGTATGGCAATGAGATATTTCTTGTGAATGTTCAGATGAAGAAAGGCAAAGGTCAGCAACGAATAATAGAATAAGGCAAAATGAATCCATGAGGCAAGCAAGAGTACCACTATACACGGTATCAATTTATTCCTGTCAATATAAAGATGGAAGCCATATAACATGATTACAACTCCAAAGCCAAATCTGACTCCACCAACCATCAATACAAAAGGAAAGACTAAAATATAGCAGATGTATCTGTAAAATATTTCTTTATCGCTATAAGCATTCTCGCTGTGATCTATCTTGTAAAAAAAGATAGCATTCAAAAAGTTAAAAGCGATGAGTGTCTGTAGGAATCGCATAAAAGCGAAAGGAATACCCGATTGGGAAAAGCCCCATTCTATAGTCTGCATAATAAAGTCATCGCCACTCAGATAACGGTTGGCAAATTGGTCCCAACTTAGATTCTGGTATCTATAATAACTGAAACCATATGATGCCAAATCGCTGATAGGAGCCAACATATAAGCCATAAGTGCCATGAAAACTGCAAATACGATGTAGGCATTACGCTCATTTCTGCGCATTCCGTAAATGATAAACCATAATGAAACAAACGGCGAAACTAAGAAAGTCGATACAAGGCCAAATAGGTAAGCGTTTTTACTTAGTCCGTTCCTTGCTATAGAATTTATAAAATTATTCATGTGAATAAACTTTCAATCCTTTTTCTTATGATATTATAAGGCATTGTAATAGCTATTGAAAGAATATAGCTACAGATTACAACAAAGAGAAATATTAGTATAGGATACTGGAATGAGTACGTTAATCCACTCCAGTAATAAATCGAAATAAAGGTGTGTATGAGCCACATGGATGTAGCCTCTTTCCCTAAAGTGGTAAGTAGATTATAAACCCCCCCTGATTTTACAATATTTGTTAATATAATACAGCATATCACAAACACAGCACTAATAAATGGATCGATTATTCCGCTGGGAAAGTAAAACTTATACAACAGCATAACCATAAGGACGGTTATAGACAAGAATACAGCAAAGTGTGATTGAGATATACTTTTCGCCCAAGCCAATATGCCATATTTGGCGAGGATAGCACCCAAAAAGAACGGCAAACAAAGAATGAATACCTGTTCTAAGATTACAAATAGATGAAAGTCATGAAAATAAATTAAATATTTTGTCAAAAAATACAGCAGCAATGATATAGTCAGGCAGATTACCGATTTCTTGTTGATTCCTTTCAAGAGGAAGGGGGATAGTGCGGCAATAATCAGATAAGGACGCAAAAACCACCATTCATAGTTACCGGAATAACCTAACAGCATTCTCACGCACTCCATGAAACTGAAATGCCATTGTAAATCAGGATAGAAGAGAGAAATGGGGTAGAATATAGTTCCCACCAATATGACTTTAGCCATAAGCAAGGAGATTCTTTTGAGGTTTTTCATACCCACACCTTTTTCAACTTTCCTTCTATAAACAATAAACAGTCCATATCCGCTTAGCAATATATATGCACACAAATACTGCAAAATCGTGACAGACAAAAGGATAATGGTCTGCCCATAAAAACAAAGTCGTCCATCTGTTGGTAAGCCGGCAAATTAACAGCCCGTGAACCAAATACATGCAGACATATCATAATGAGAATGGCCAAACCTTTTAGATAAGTACTGTCGTCTTTGGATATATATTTGTATTGATACAGGGTGAAGTTCATAATCTTTAATGATTTTTCCATTTGTGTTTTATGACAGAAATATAATGATGAATGTGATGGAAGACAGACTTTCCAAGGAAAAAAGAAATGAATATCTTAATCCGCCTGTTTTTGGGTAAACTCATAATAACACCAGCATTTAGCAAGTCACTATATTCAGCCCTGATTTCGTTTGCGTCCTTAAACCCCGATTCTATCAGCCAACATGCTACATCCGCTCTCAGCGTGTTGAGACATTCAGGATATTTCCCGTTCAGGTACGACCTCACATTCTCAACTACCGTCAGTTGGTCATGCAATGTTTTCTCATTTTTCGCAAAAGAGATAGAGGTCTGGTTAGGGTTTTGCGCATAGTGATATAGTGCTTGGTTTATATAACTGATTTTTATGGGGTGTAGCAATAATTGGGTGATTACACAGAAATCCTCCCTATAAGACAGGTTCTCCGGAAATCGGATGTCGTATTCAGTGTAACATGACCTCCGGATCAGCTTATTCCAACAATTGGCATGCAACCCCCTGAATATGTCATGCAGTACGGTTTCCGCATCAAGTGCGGTAGGCTTCTGCACCTCGTGATACTGATTGTCATGCCGGTTTACATAATAATCGCAGATAACCATATCTGCATGTTCACTCTTTGCTTTCTTGTAAAGCTCTTCCAGCATTTTAGGCTCCACCCAATCATCGGGATCTATATGTATGGTATATTCCCCTTGTGCAAAGTCTATTCCCAACTGGCGCGCTATGCTTACTCCTTCGTTTTTTTTGTGAATTACTTTAATCCGACTGTCTCGTGTGGCATATTCATCGCATATCACTCCGCTACGGTCCGTACTGCCATCATCTATCAGGATCAATTCAAAATCATTGAATGTTTGAGCCAAAATACTGTCGATACATTTCGACAAGAGTCGTTCCATATTATATATGGGACTAATCACGCTTATGGATGGAATCATTGGATGACGGCTACTATAGATTCACTATATTTGTTGTCAGAACATTCTTTCTCCGGCATATTGCTGATTTCATTTACAGCTTTTCCCGGTACAGAGCATTTTTTCTTTGCCCTCATTCTGAACCATGAGTATTCTATATCAATGTGTCCTATGTCTATTGCCTGATAACCCCGTCGGGATAGGTCATAACATAACACTGTTGCCGTCATGCCCAATGCTGAGAGTATCAAGCAGTCTTTTGGTATAATTTTAGTTGCAGTTTCAAATATCTCGTCATATTTTGAAAATGCGTTTTGGGAGGGGCATATTATTCTCCGTATCGATTTCGCATTGTCAAACAGGTCATTCCCGATTCCCAAGCAGCTGTATCTGCCTTCGATTATAAAGACAGGCCTTCCTTCCCAGATCTTTTTCAGTTGTCCGACCACATGACCGACCTTGCTTTTGTCTTTCATGTCCATATAGAACCGGGTAAAATTTGTATCATAGTATGTCTTTTCCTGATTGGTGGTCTTCAAAATAAAATCCCTGTATGAACCACAGAAGGGAAACCAGAAATTTTTCGCATCATTTGTCATCTGCTTTGTGCTGACAAATGCGTAGGGAAGACACACGATATGGTTAGACAAGTTTGAATTAAGGACTTCCTTTAACCTTTCCCCCAGTTTTTTATCGGGACATTGGAAACCGTTTCCACTTTGGTTCATCACCATATACTCGCCATCGCCGAATCTGGATACAGAAACCTGATTTGCCAATATGTATCGGATTGTTTCGTTTGTATCTCTTACTTGAATGGCCGACTCTTTGATAAATCTTTTATACTCGCCATAATCAAACATACGTTTCAAGGGGTAATAGACTAATCTTATTATATCTCTGCACTTTGACATTTCCGTATATAAGTCTTTAATGTTTATTTCCAATCAAATTCCTGTTTAAGAACTCAATGCTTTCCTTTCTCTGTTGCGCCCATATTTTATTCACGCTATTCCAGTCGATTTCCCCTGACTTTATCTTGGAAACATCGCGGCTTGCTATTACTCTCTCCATCAATCCGAATTTTAAAAGTAAAGAATAAAATCTTGAGGCACCGCGGTTTTCGTTTACGATAGAATAAAAGTCATGGTTGAAAATGATAGAAAACACTGTGCCATGGAAGGAATCTGTCACCACAAATGCAGCATCGCGGAAAGATGCAATCCACTCTTCGACCGATAAAACGCAGCTTTTATCTGTATGAAACCATTTTATAGGAAGCCGTTCTTTTGAAGCAATCGCTTCAATTACCTTCCGCTTTTCGTCATTCATATCAAGGACGTAAGCAGCCAGATATTTGGATGTTGCAGGAACTACCCCCTCGCAGATTGAACTGTATTTGTCGCAAGTCAGAAGCAATGTGGGATCTAACACCTCAATGGCATTGCAACCTAAATGTTTTTTGCACAAAGCGATACCGGATGCTTCTCTTACGGATATGCCATCGAATAGCTTTATCAGCTCCCTACATTTTTTTGTCTGGCTTTTTGAATACTCCCAACAATCCACACCGAAAGATGCTGCATAAGCTACACGATGAATTTTATCATCCGTGCAAAAACTAAGAAACATATTGATAATCAATTCATTATACATTGGTCTCCATACTTGGTCACTGCCTACTACAATAGCATCCAGTTTATGCTTGCCCACAATATCTTTGGGCATATAGACATACCTTTCATGGGTCGACTCAATCATATCGTGAACGAAACGCTGTGTTTCCTTGTGTTTCCTTTTTGCTACAAAGGGGAGTTCCGGGAAATGGCTGTTTCTGCCCAGTAGTTTAGCTATTATGATTTTAGTCGTGATTAATGGCCAATAACGATATAAAAAATGTTTGTTTAAGGAACGAATCGTAATAGGCTCATGCCCCAATGACTTAATGGTTTGCTGCAACGCATAGTTCTGCAATATACCACCGTAATTGTCCACTAACGGCAATGTCAATATCCCAATCTTCATATTATCTTCCTAATAGTTTCTTGATGATTTTCTTTCCTTTAGTTCCAAAGAAGGCTCCTATTGCCCGCATAACTACCGAATAGATTCTGCCTCTAAGACTTCTCTTTGTAAGCTCCTCTATTACGCATTTGAAGTCAATAGCATACCATAAGTTGAAAAATCTTTCTCTGTTCTTCGGGATGTCACAAGCTCTGACCAATGACGGATTCCGTTGGCAGAGGGCTTCATAAGAAGTCGATCGGTTGTCCACATTAAGTGTGGCATACACCGCTTTACCTTTCTCCGTATTAACGCTTATGGCACTTATCCCTTTGTCGTCATCATAATCGGGCATCAAGGAGGATATACCCCAGTAATCTCCCAAAGTAATGTCACTACCGCTTTTCCCCTTATTTGCCGGACAAGCATAGCAACTCGGACGTAAATACAAATTCGCCAAGAAGCCCCGCATGAACAAATTTTCATTTAGAGACTCAGAGAGCGAAACTGTATTTTTGTTTCCACTCTCGTCGGTCGTGGAAAGGGTGAGAGAGAAACTGTATTTTTGCCATCCCAAGCGTTTGTCTCTGAACGAAATACCCTCAACAAGGGCATTCCGTTCGGAGAGAAGCAGCTTAAGGTGAGACGAAACCGTATTTTTATCGCACGTCAGTGCGATTACCTGTTTCAAGTATTTTCTCCAAACGCCCGGACTAGGCACACCGTGGCAGATGAAATCCACCAAAAGCAGATTTTCATACTCTTTCTTTAAGTATCTTTTTAGAGCCACTATTTGACAAGGAGTACCGGAGAAGAGCACCTTTCTATTTTGCTTCAAGAATTGTTCCGCCTGCTTGAACGTATCACCTGTTTTACTCTGCACATACTTGGAACCACGAAATACTGACACACCGTCAATCGTTTCCGTATAATCATGCTTCACCTCCCAATTCTCATCAAAACGGGCACCGAATACTACACCTCCTTGTTTAATTGTTTGTTCTGCCAAGATAGAAAATACGCCACCGGAAGAGCTGTGCATGCGTATCTTCTCATCGGTATTCTTGGCGGCATAAACTTGCAAAGGTATACGGGCATCTGCCTGATTAATAACCGGACACACATTTTCACATAATCCGCAATCAATACAGATTGCTTCATCCACCTCAGGATAGAGAAAACCTTCCTCATCCTCACACATCGCTATGCACTGCTTAGGACAACGCTGTACACATGCGTTACATCCACAGCATTGCGATTTATCTTTTATTTCTATCATTTGTGTCAAATCACTGATAGGAAGTTTTTACCCTAATTGAATATTCAATCCTAACTTATTCAACAGTCTGTTAATTGGCATTGCAAACAAATCTCTCTCACCGGCATTCATTGAGCATCTCCAAAAAAGAGGCAGGTAAATAGCAGAGAAAAGCAATATGCCTATTGCCAAAGTGAATATATTGTATTGTATATCAATATAGATATTAATTAACATACATACTATCCCGACTATTATAGGCACAACAGACATTCCTGCTATCTCTTTCCAAAATTTGGGAATGTCAAGATGAATTTTCTTGTGGTAATAGATGTTCATCGCCACTATTTGACCGGCGGTCAAGGCCAATGCCGTACCAATGGCACAGCCTATCCCGCCATATTCTTTAGCCAAAGGAATGGATATGCCCAAACTGGCAATGGCTATTATTACATATAGTAACGAACGAAATCTCAATTGATTACGTGCTTGTAGAATGGAAATGCCCACATTCTGTATCAAAGGAACAGTAAGTGGAACGAAAAACAATAAGGTTATCCAATAAGCATCATCATAGTTTGTCCCCGCCCATAAATGGATAAAGGGTCTGCCAAATACAATAAAGCCGGACAGTATGAACGCCATGACAATATATTGAATACGTCCGATACGGATAAAAATGTCTGATATTGCTTTCTCATCATTTCCTTTCGTCACCATAGAAGTGATTCTTGGTAAAAAAACACCGGATATAGCCGTGCTGAAGCTCATGTAAATGCCTTGTAACTGTATCGCAATGGCATATACTGCCACAACCATGGCTCCTTTAAACATTCCCAATACAAACTGTCCGGTACTCCAATAAATACGGTCCATAATGGCATTGAGGAAAAGCCAGAACGAATAGATGCTGACTTCTTTCAAAAATCCCCATTTAAATCGGACAAACTTTACATGTATGCAAAGTCTATATTTGCAATACCATGCATTGATGATGAGTGTAACCATATTGAACAGGGTAATCAGCACTACCATTGCTACTGCTTTGTAGCCTAATTCAAGTAATACCACCATTATCACAGTGTTCAAGACAATCCGTGTAATATTGATTGCTTTAGGAAAGACAAACTTTTCATAGGCATTGATAACAGCTCCCCATATACTCATAGGGAAGGTGAAAGCAATATTAAATACCATGAGCAGCATCATGACCCGTACCTTTCCCAATTCTTCGGGCGACATGGTATCGCCAAACAGAGTATCTATGTGAAGATATAATCCGAATCCTGCCCCTAAAGCAACCAAGCCGATGGCACAATACAAGACAAGGAACATCCCGAACATCTCATACTGCTCTTTCGTTTTTGCTTCCGCACGGAATTTGGCGGTATATCTCACAATGGCATTGCCAAAGCCTAAATCGAGTACTGTCAGGTAGGCCACCACCGATGCGACCAACGAATACAATCCGTATTCATTTTGTCCCATCATACGCAGCATATAGGGAGTGTACAATAACCCTATTATATTATTTAATCCTATGGATATATAGGATAAGGCAGCTCCCGCCTTCAATTGGTTAACAGCCATGGCATTGATTGTATCTACTATTTTGTTCTAATCGGCATCGGATTGGGTAGCAAATCTTTTTGGGCAATAAACCAAGGAATAAGTTTCAGACACAGAGGGATACAAGCCCAACAGATTAATATTGTGAATATAGGTAAAATCCCCCCCCCAGAAATATTAAATCTGATTAATATATATTTCAGAGGGAGATAAACCAAATGATGTGTACAAAGCGGGATAATAGAATATCTGCCAAAGTAACTGACAAAGGGTATGTGTTTGATGGTTTTGCATAAAAACAAGACGGCCATTACATCGGATAAAGATAGTATGATACCTAAAATCCAATTGCCGATTATACTATTCGTGCTAAAATGAATATATGGGTCATCAAACCATCGGGCTATGCACAAAGCCACTCCATAAAACAATACTATCCATAGGGCATTGTATTTGTCATAAATGTTAGGGTAAAGCAAAGGCGTCTTTTTCAAAAGGTAGCCGCAATAGAAAAACGGCAAAGCACTCATGGCACTGTCTATATAGCAAGGAAGGAATAGATGATATGTACCCAGCAATACCCCGATTCCACCTATTCCGAAAACAAGGACTCCCCGTAGCCACTCGTTTTTTATCTTTAACGAAATGAAACAGAACATCAAATTAGCTCAAAACAAAGCAAGTAAGAACCAGATAGGTCCATTAAACAATTGACGTTGTGTGAATAAATCGGATATACCGGTTGCCTTGCTTTTAATAATATCGGGAGATAGCCAGCCTATCAAATAAAAAATGCTATAACTGGCCAAATAGAAAAACAGGAATGGTATCAGTATTTTATTGGCTTTCTTTACCAGCAAATTGAGAAATCCTCCATAATCTTTGAAAAACAAGCCTGACAAAATAAAGTAAAGAGGCATACGCATTCCCCGCAGCCCCGGAAAATCAACATTCACATCTGTATGCATCATTATGACCAATAAAATACATACTCCTTTTGCCAAATCTATAAACTCTATTCTTTTTTTAGTTTCCATCCGATTAAATAGTAAGTTTTATTTTTCATCTTTATTTTCAGAACTTCTTGCCAAACACGATGGAACAGAACGTGTTGAGCAGAATCTTGAAGTCGAACAGCCACGAACGGTGTCCTAAATAGTAAAGGTCGTACTCCAGACGACGCAACATCTTTTCCATTGTGTCCGTATAGCCGTTGTACAGCGTGGCATATGAGGTTACACCCGGACGGATCTGGTAAAGATAAGTGTATCGCGCATCATGCTCAAGTATTTGGTCGATATAGAACTTGCGTTCGGGACGTGGCCCTATGAATGCCATATCGCCACGCAGTACGTTGTAGAGCTGGGGCAGCTCGTCCAAATGGTGTGCACGGATGAAACGGCCTGTCTTTGTCAAACGGGGATCGTTGTCACCCCCGCTATGGCTAAGCTGCGGTCCAAACTTTTCGGCATCCAGACACATGGAACGGAACTTATAGATATAAAACGGGCGGCCAAACCTACCGATACGTTCTTGCTTGAAAATAGCACTTCCTCCATCTTCCCGGCGAATGGCAATATAACAAATCAAGAATAACGGAGAAAAAACAACCAATGCAATCAATGACAATATGAAATCTCCGATGCGTTTGACATTGCGCGCAAATGCGGACATCCCGTCAGGAATGAAACTGTCTTTGGGTACGTATTTGCTTACATGTGTAGTTACTATTATTTCATCATTGTTGCTAATACCATCTTTCAGCTTGTTTACCCATTTTGTATATGCGTCTGTATTTATGGCATCAGGCATCCGCAGACTTATATAAGTGTCCGTCTGTGAAGCAACTTCGATGGCATTCTGCAACAACGGTATGACCGATTCATTGGAAGTAATTGTACACGGCATTTGAAGACTTTTGGAATATCCCCGTATACTGTTATAACCATTGCTCTTGCCAAATAACCGTAAGCCATACGCCGAATAACCATATGCATACCACATACCTGTCATCTCTCCACGGTACAAGTGAATTTGGTATCCATTATTACTATACTCATTGGTTAGAATGCTATTGGTTTCCATAAATATAAAAAAACTCTATTATTTCTTGTGTGACGAGTACCATTGCTGTTCTATTGGTATTCTTATTTTGAGGAATGTACTCACAAAAAACGCCTCAATTTATCCGACAAATTTTCCTGTATTTTTTTTGTAATTGCTTCTTTCCAAATTGAATGGCAATGGGTATCGCTACCAGCCAAGTCATAGAAACTGTTTCTCAGCAACCATTCGGCTTTCTTCCTTATCCCAATACCATATGCGCCGACTAACGAAAAAAGGTTGAGTTGAAGTCTTACATTCAATCCTTTCAATTGCCTGTAATCGTTTTCATCCATATATACATACCGTTCGGGATGTGCCAGTACGGGAATATAGCCTTTTGTCTTGATGCGGAGCAGGATGTTGTTCAATCCCATCGGAGGATTGAAATAAGAGGTTTCCACTAATAAATGTTTTCCGTCCTTGCCCAAAGGCAGTACATCGTTCTTCGCCAGACGTTCTTCAAACAGATTGTCAAGCATATTCTCGGTGGCAAGATAAAGCATAATGCTTCCCCGATAGGTAGCCTTTAATTCCATGAATCTTTCTTTCAACTCTTTTGTCGTGTTCGGCATATCCTCCATGACGTGTGGTGTTAGCCAAACCTCTTTGATTCCCAACTGCTCATAAAAGGAGAGGAGTTGCAGGGATTCGTCTATCGTCTGCACACCGTCATCCACATCGGGAAGCAGGTGACAGTGCCAATCAGTAAAGCCTTGAAAGATTCCACTATCCTTCAGACTGATGCGCTTATTAAAAGACCACACGAAGACAAAGAAGAATTAAGAATGAATGATGAAGAATGGATTTTCAGTATTCTTCCTTGGTATATCCGGCATAACCGTAATGGTAACCATACTTGTAACCATACTTATATCCGTAACGTCCGTTACCGCCGTCCGTACCGTTTAGGACAACCGACATATTACTGTATTTCTTGTCTGTATAGAACCTTTCTATCTCTGGCAACATGCCCCGGTCGAGCAATCCTGCACGGATAATAAACAGAGTGATGTCTGCCAGTTTATTGATGATGGCGGCATCGGCCACGATTTCCACTGGAGGGCAATCGATGAAGATGTAGTCATATTCCTTACGCAGGTCGTTTATCAGTTGCTCCAACCGTTCTGTGAACAGCAGTTCGGTAGGGTTGGGTGGTATCATGCCTACGGGGATGATGTCCAGCTTGGCATCGTCCGCAGGTTTGCGGACGATTTCCTGCCAGGTCTTTGTTTCTCCGATAAGGTAATTGGAGATGCCTTCTTTCGGTCTGCCCACATACCCGCTGAGCGAACCTTTACGCAAATCAAGGTCGATGGCAATCACTCGCTTGCCCTTGATAGTGAGGCTGGTGGCGAGGTTGAACGTGATAAAGGTCTTGCCACTACCCGGATTGGCCGAGGTGAGCATGATGACATTCGACTCCCGTTCCTTGCCTACGACAAACTCCAGATTGGTGCGTACCACACGAAACGCCTCGTTGATGACATTGCGGCTCTTTTCTTTAACCACGATTGCGCATATCTCCTCTTTTGTCTTCGCTTTGCGGCTGTACCATTTGCTCTTCTGGAAGGCAAGCGGTATCTCTCCCACGAAGGGAGCAGTCATATTTTCCAGATCCTTACGGCCACGGACAACGGTGTTCATGTTCTCGCGGATGAAGATGATGACTATCGGGACAAGCAGTCCGAGGGCGAACGCCACGAGCAGGATATTTTTCTTTATCGGTGCAGTGGGTATCATGCTTCCGCCCGGCATGGTGATGATGCGGGTATTGTAGGCGGTGAACGCCTGTGAGAGCTCGTTCTCCTCACGTTTCTGCAACAGGTAAAGATAAAGTGACTCCTTCACCTTCTGCTGCCGTTCTACCGATAGCAGGTACTTGGCCTGCTGCGGGTTGGAGGCAATCTGCGAGGTTGCCTGCCCGCTGTAGCCCCGCTGGCTCTTTATCTGGGCATTTAGGGTAACCAGCAGGTTGTCGATGGAGGTGAGCAACGCGCTCCGCATGGCGGAGAGGGAAGCGTCCATCTCCACCACTAACGGGTTCTTCTCGCTACTGTGCGACACGAGGCTGTTGCGCTCCAACAGTTTGCTGTTGTACTCGCTAATCTGTGTGGCGATGCCCGGATTGTCTATGCCGGAATTGGCGGGAAGCAACTGAGAACTGTTACTCTTGTTCGTCAAATAGTTACGTATATAGCGTGCCATGTAGACCTGGTTGTCCAGTTCCTTGATGGCTGCTTTCGCCTCGCTTGCCTGCGCCATGTACATGTTGGCGGCGGCCTGTACGTCGGGCAGCAGATGCTCGCTCTTGTAGGAGGAGATGTCATCGTCCACGTTGCCCAATTCGCCCTCGATCACACCGAGACGGCCGTCGATGAACTTCGAGGTACTAATGGCTATCTGGTTCTTGTCCCTCACCCAGTTCTCGTTGTAGACAGCTATCAGGGTGTTCAGCACGTCCTCCGCACGTTGGGTGGAGACATCCTTGAATGACAAGGTGATGATGTTGGATTTCTCGTCGATCTGCGACACGACCAAGTCGGCACTGTAAGTGGAGGTGGCTTCTCCGAATGGCAGGCGTGACACATATAACAAGGTCTCCGTATCGTCCGTATAATAAGGGGTCGAAATGACGACGATTTTCCCGATCCCACTTGGTATGGTATCGCCCAGATTCCCTTTCAATTCCATCTCACCGACGCTCTCGCCATTCCGCTCAATGTCGGATAAAGTGACCTTGCCACCTTTCGACAGTTGCAAGGTGAACGTAGCGGATTCGTCCTCAGGCAGGTCGCTGATGCTGACGCTGATGGGGAGCTGCCGTCCGTAGACCGTCTGGCGGTGGAAGCGTCCGGATACTTTATAATCCATGTCCAAATGCAGGCGTGAGACCACTTCCCGCATCAGGTCGGGTGACTGCAACGTGCCCATCTCGTTGTTCACATTGGTATTACTTGTGAACAGGCCGAAATCGGAGAACGTCTCCATATCGGTGGAGGCGGACTTCCCTTTGGAATCGTCCTTGATGAGGATGGAGGCGGAACGGGTGTATACCGGCGGTGTAGTGAGCAGGTACCAGACAGCAATGCCGAGACAGACGGCTAATGAGACCACAAACCAATGCCATTTTCCGAGGCAGAGGTAAAATAAATCCTGTATTCGGATGAAGTCCTGCGGACTTTGTACGGGTGTATTTCTTTGTTGGGTTACCATTTCTTGAATGAGGAACTAACAATAATGATGATTTTATTATTTGAATATCAATACGCTGATGGTAGTCAGCAGGGATGCCAAGGAAATCCAGAATGAGGTGCTGCGTACGTTATTGCCGTTAACCGTGGACTGGCGTGCCTTGGTGTCGTTAGGTTCGACATACACCACGTCATTCTGTTGCAGGTAATAGACCGGCGAGGAATAGAGGTGGTCGGCGGAACAAAGGTTAATGCCATAGACACGCTGCTTGCCGTTCTCGTTACGCAACACCAGGACTTTCTCGCGTTTACCATATATGGTCAGGTCACCGGCCTGGCTCAAGGCGTCGAGGATGGTGAGGTGATCCTTGTCGATATTGTAACGTCCGGGACGGTTCACCTCACCCATGACATTCACGCTCAGGTTCATGAACTCAACCGTGACTACGGGATCCTTGATGAGGTCGTGCGATTGTAACTCCTTTTTTATATAGACCGCGACTTCCTCACGGGTCATATCTTGCACGTGGAGTTTCCCCAGCACGGGGAAGTCGATATCACCCTTGGAGTCCACCGTATAACCGGACAGTCCCCGGTTTGTCCCCAATGAACTGTCCTGTCCCACTTGCTGGCTGACGATCGGAAGGTTGAACAGGTTGGTCAGCCTCAAATCCTGGCTGTTGACCAAAATAGATAACTTGTCTTTCGGTTGGATCTTGATTTCCATCGGTACGGCAAGCATTAACTCGCTCTCACCGGGACGCAGATCCTGGAAGTAAGAGATTTCCTTGGATGTGGAGCATGCGACTAAGGCAAAGACAGATGCTGCCACAATAATGATTTTGTAAAACTTCATTGTAATTCTTAAAAACTATAGTTTCTTGTTGATTCGATTTATTTTCCGGGTCAACCATATATTCACAGCTATCCAGCATGTTGCCGTAGCTCAGAACTGGCACATACCAGGCAGTAACGCCACGGAAAAGAACACGACCGACTTGAAGGCGATACCGCCCAGACGGGGAACGACTCCCTGGTGGATCTTGCGCTCGTCGGGCATGTCAAACAGGTTCCTGCAGAAGGAAATCAAAAGGATCAGGGGAATAAGCACCCCTGCGGAAAGCGCGCACACGATAAATACCAGAATTGAATTGACTGTCCAGAATAAAGAAGGAGCGGAAAGATTGGAAATGAAAGCCATAGGCAGTTCTGTCAGATAAGTTGTATATACTCAGGATCGACCTCCACCCCCACAGCAAGAAATCCTTTCAGTTCGACGAGCAGGCGTTTGACCTTGGACCCCCGTGTCGTGAGCAGGCTTCCCTCGTATTCGTTAAGCGGTCCGCCCACGATGCGGATCCTACGTCCGTACATGGCAGGGGTTATCTCTTCCGGCAGGTAATATTTGGGGGATTCGGTGGCATTCACGGCACGGATGAAACGTTCCATGTCCGCGTCGACAACGACCATCGGCTCCCGCCAAGTGTTGCGTAACCAACGGAACTGAAGGGTCGGGGTCTTTTTCACAACAGCGTCAAGGTTCTTCCGTGTCTCATGCACGAAGAGCAGGTCTTGTATGAACGGTACCTCCTCACGGACACGCACACCCTTACGGGTGACCAAGTGCCATTTCATAGGGACAAAGACTTCCATCTTCTTCCCATCAAGCAGTTTATAGGCGGGCAGTTTTGCGTTCGTCCTTTTCAGGTCGCGCATCACGAACCACCGTACCTCTTCCTCATTCTCTTGGAATGCCATTATTTCGCTTCAGGACAATATTATCAATCCTGCACGATTGTAAATTTCTCTACCAATCAAGCAGTTACAAATATAGTTCGTAAAAGTTCGGGATTTCTTCCCGTTCTTGTTCCATTGTTTCGTTCTCATCAGAAACTGACGTCTGTCCGCCCTTACATCGGGCAGACTTTCAGGCGAGTTTGCGCCTGTTCTTGTTGCACTTCTCTCCGTAAGAGATGAATAACATGACATCTATGAACAAAACAGCCTGATAATAAAGACTTTGATTTCTCATCAAATCCTATCTGCTCAACAAATCGTTTTGCAGCTTCAGGAATCATACCATTCCGTATTATCTTTTTTGCTCATTTTTGTAGTCGTTTTCAATATTTTATGTAATTTTGCACCATGTTATTCATCTCTTACGGAGAGACCATAATTCTTGCTCAACATTAATTATCATCCTTGAACATTCCCGCTCCATGACTATTCCCTGAACAAGTATTCCTTGTTTAGAAAGTTCCTTTTTTGCACTTCTCTTTTCAAGAGATGGGTTACCTTGTAATTATTAATCTAATTATTTAAATATCAAGCGATTTTTATACTGTTCTGCTTTATACAATCTGCTTTTGCTCAACAAATGCCTCTTTTCACTTAACCGTTTTTTGGGGTATGGAACATATTTTTTATCATTAATGGTGTGTTTTTCTATATTTTATGTAATTTTGCATCAAGAAATTCATCTCTTGAAAAGAGAGCGTCCATTCGCTCAACATGCTACTCCCTGCATAAGGACTTTAGAATCAGACTATTCGCTTTATCTATAGTGGTTGTGTCCAATGAGGCCAGATAGATCCTTGTAGTGTTTTCCGAATCATGTCCCATACCTTCGCTGATTACAGAGATCGGAATATTCTTACTCCGGGCTGCGCTGGCCCAGGAATGGCGCGCGACGTAATGGGTCAGGGGAACGGACAAGCCCAACTCTTTCCCAATGGCCTTCAAATATCTGTTGATACGATGGGAGGCATTGATATATTGCTTCCTCTCATCCATACCCGGCCTGACGATGATGGGAAGAAGGTACGGGGACTCGGAAACATTGTAACGGCTCACGATCTCCTGCATGCACGGCTCCCATTTTACAAAAAGTTGTTGACCGGTTTTCTTCCGCCGGTACGTGAGGATACCGTTAGCAAGATCCTTCTTCCTTAAGAATGCCATATCGACCATGGACATCCCCCTCGTATAAAAACTGAAAAGCAGCATGTCCCTCGCAAATCTTTTGGCCGGATGCAGTGACAGGTCCAACGTCCTGAGCTGTTTTATCACACGCAGGGGGACGGCCCGCTTCGTTGTCCTCTCGACTCCCGTATAGACATGTTTGAAGGGGAAGCGCTGGGTGACGAGTCCCTTCTCCACGGCACGGTTGTAGGTGGCACGCAAAATACGCATGTAAAAGGATATCGTGTTCATGGAGATTTCTTTAGACCTCAGCCATGCCTCGTATGCGGTCATCAGGTCGGAATCCATATCTCCTAATGCTACGTCCTTTCCATCCATGAACCGTATGAAACTGTTGAGCGTGGACGTATAGGTCTCAACGGTACGTACCTTTCCCATACGTCTCAGGCCGTTTATGACCTCCCGCATAAAAACGAGAAAGAAAAGCCCGCGATGCTCTCCGTGAAAAGCGGAGGTTACGTCATCAGCGGTGAAAGTGCCTCCCTTCCGTCTCAGGACCGTGATAACATTCTCCAGCCGGTCGGTATCCTCCGCTATTCTTTTATCCAATAGCAATAGATATTGTCGCCTGTCCTCATCGGATGGCGTGATGACAATCCGGGAATGCCGCTTGCTCCACTCGGCTGGAAACAACTTGTAGGAAGTGTTGATCTGCCTTGCCACACGTCCGTGAATCACTTGATAATAAACCGTACCCTCTCTGCCGTCCACGGAGGAGGGTCTAAACTTGACTTTTACTGTAGCCATAAACTCTCTGATTTAAAATTTTACAGGATGCAAAATTATCAGATACAATCACTTGCCTGTTTACGCAAAATATTGTATTTCAGAGAATAAGAATCTTGTAATGACTAAATATAAAAAAAGGAGAATGTAATGCCGCTTTTTGCTGGAAGGAAAATGCTTTACTCATTGGATAGGGGGAGGCGTGGAATCAGCCCTCCTTCGTCCATAGCTGGTTTTGAGATGTTTATGCGGCAGGAAACACTTGCTTTTATCGCTGGCTAAATGTATATTTGCAGCGTTAAAATCGTTCTTTGATTAATGCAAAAGAAAACAGAATATAGTAATTCGCTCGTTTCTAAATCGTTACCTATAAATAGAATGATATATTATAAATAATTGTTTATCAGTTAGATATAGATTTTACTATGTTTCGCCGTGTGTGTGGTCAGGTTCTTCCTGATATTGCACAGGTCAGCGATTTCCTTCAAATAACTGTTCATGCGTTGATTGCATATGACAGGCAGGCAGAGGCTTTTTTTTCGGCATATGGGATGTTCCTCGTATTTTTTGAGGATGGCAAGCGGAACCGGCAGCAGGGGGATGTTGCAGACAGAAGATGCCCGGTGTCTGCGCTCCAGTTTTACACGTCCTTTTCTGATCCACCAGTCACCGTTGTTGTCCTGCACGAGGTTGTCTTTTGTCAGTGTGGACACATTGGCGAAGGCCAGCCCGGTGAAGGCGGCAAAGACAAAGATGTCGCGTACCAGTGCCAGCCGGGGGATGGTGAATTCTTTCTCCATGATACTTTTCAGTTCCGGATAGGTCAGGAATACGGGATCGGTTTCGTCCTGCGCCATCTTGTATCCGTAGAACGGGTCCTTGCGCATCCATTCTTTGGCCAGGGCCATGTTTGTAATACGCTTGAAGCATTTCATATAACGGACAATGGTGTTCCGGCAAAGGCCGGCTTCCGTTTTTAGGAAAAGGTCAAACGTGGCAATAAAATCGGAATTCAATTCATGGAACGTAATGTCTTCTTTTCCGTAAAAGTCAGGAATGGCCTTTTGCAGCTTTTTCATCACGTTGATGTAACGGTTGATGGTTACAGGCGCGTAATCTATGTTTACTGCCTTTTTCATTTTTTCTATTTCTTCGTTCATTGTACCGAGCAGGGTACGCATTTCCGTCTCTTTTCCGAATACCCGTTTCAGAAGAAGTTTGGGCGTGATCAGTGCAAGTTCGAGCATCAGTTCCTTGTGCTTCTGAAAAGCCAGAGCACTGAGTTCTGCGATGTAGGCGTTCAGTTCTTTGGCAGTCCTGTCCTTTCCCTTGCTGCATCCTTTGGCGGAATCCCATTGTTTTGGCAGAACGCTTCGCTGTATTCTGGCCTCTTCGTAATGCCCGTCAATGGTTATACGCATAAGAATGGGTGCCTCACCGTTTTTCAGAAGTTTTGTCTTCAGAATGAAGAACAGGATGTTCATTGTTCCTTGTTTCATACTCGTTTCCTTTTAGTTGTTGGACATGTTTTACTTTGTCAACTGGAAAGGGGTGGAAGGGACGTCTTTTCGGTGGTTTTTTTATTTGAAGGATATGAAAACCACCGAATTTTTCCGGGAAAACCATCGGAATAGGAAAAACGGAACTTCCTTTGGAAATTTATATTTCCGGGATACGGCGTTTTTTTCTTTTCGTCCGATCTCTTTTTCACCACATTCAAGCAGGTCTGCAAAAGTACTCTTTAGCGCCTGAAAGATGATTTTGTAAATAGTTGAAAATAAGTGAAGTATAAAGCTGGTGGTGGTTTTTTAAAAGGGGGTGTGAAAAACCACCGAATGGGACATTTTTAAATTCTTAAATCTGCATTTTTTTGTGGGTGACAGAAATAAAAAATCCCCTGAAATTGCTGAATTTCAGGGGATTTCAAGAGTGAAAAGCTTTTTCAAGTGGTGCCACCAGGAATCGAACCGGGGACACAAGGATTTTCAGTCCTTTGCTCTCAAGACCTTTAAAAGCCTCGCCTACGGCTCGACTTTCAAAGGCAACCAACTGAGCTATTGCACCTTAACAGTTACTTGATTTTTATCGTATTTCTTCTGTCTTTCGCTTTGGTTTACATCATGGTTTACACAACGATTAAACTCTCAAAGAAAACTAAGATAAATTCAACATTAAATAAATAATCTCTTTGCAGCATTGAACTGCACCACAAAGTTAGTAAATATCATGCTGTTATGCAATGATTCTTTCTGATAGTTTGCTTTTGACTATCAGTTTTTTACCTATCTAATGATATGGCATATAATGGTATAGTGTAGCTTTCTCTCTACTGAAAAAGTATTTATATATTGCACTTCCATTATGTAATATAGTAGCGGTATAGAAATCAGTAGTAGGTATATAAAGCTATATCTTCTTAAAAATCTACCTGCTGAAAAATCTACTCTTATTGTTTTGTGTTCTCTGCATCAATAAATATGCTTGTGAAACACATAGTTTTGTAGTTAATAAGATGTTTGTTTAGAACTGAAAAAAGCCAACTTATCCGTAATTGGATAGGCTGGCTTTTTTTATGATGTTGCTGATTATTAAGGAAGATTTTCTACTCCCATTAGACCTTTCTTTCTATCTTCTTCTGTCTTGGCAACTTGACAATTATATTTCTTATCGCCTATATTTACCTTTACTCTATCCATATTATATTTATAAAATTGTATCTTTGTATAGATGATTAATGAGAATAACAATGAAATACTATGAGTTAGACTATTATATTAAGCGTGTTTGGTGGTTTTGTTGCCAACTTGTTATATGATGTTGCAAAACATTGTATAATCAGTTGGTGGCAAAATAAGTAATTAACAAGTCTTATTCTCATTAATCATCTATTTAATATTCGCAATTCTTTACTAATTTCCATATTCTTTTGTAACCTTTTGATATATAAAAATATGGTATCTTTGCAATAGCTAACCATAGTGGTTGGTTCATAGTAGAACGGTTCATAAACTACTATTAGTAAAACCGATATGGAGAATGAAGCTATGGTAATAACTTCTAGTACAGCTAGTTTGTGCGGAAGATTACTTAGCGATGCGAGATAGATACCAAATATTCGCAGCATCGCAGGTAGTCTATTGTCCCAATATGCTAACCAAGATGTTAAATCTACGTCTATTAGAGTTGCTGGGATTGCCCAATTCGTACTAAGGCACAACTCTAATTTAACAGTTACTTAGCTAGCAAAGTTAGCTATTGCAAGAGCCTAATAAGGCTTTGAGGTTTACTAGACAAACCTCTAATTCTCATAAAGGAGAGTAGCAACATTACTCTCCTTTTATTGTAAAGATACCATCTATTCAATATTATTTACAAATTGATGAATTGTAAAGTTAATATATTGTAAATTAGTCATACCATCCCATCATGTATGGATATGCTTCGGCAAATAAAATAGCCATCGAATTTTTGATTTTATTTTCGCAACTTCCAGAAGCCGCTAAAATATGTAGTCCTCTGCTTTTCTTCAACCTCTCAAAATCTTCGCGAGAAATCTCATCCTTGCCAACAGTTAATGGTGGAATATCGTCTTTGTATTTCTCATATAATCTTAGCACTTCATCCCACTGTTCTTTGTGCATAGCTTCTTTAATGTCGCTTACCACTCCTTTAAATTCATTTTCCATTATCATTACCAATTTGTGACAATCCCCAGACTACAGGAATGCCAAGTTTAAATATATCTTTATTTCCCCAATCTGGAGGGTTGAGCTTACCTGTTTCCTTGTCAATCATACTAGGATGGAATATATTAGAAGACTTTACTGGTACTTCTTCATGTTTAGAGGGAGACTATAATCTAACTATTGGTCCGTCATATATTTTGTATCGCTCACCAGTCTTGCGAACATTTTCTCCACTATTAAAAGTATGCTCTCCAGTCTAACTAATAATCTATTTATCTGGATATTTCTTCCAAACTGAGTAGGTCTATTCAGGACTCAACAATGTTTTTCCACTTATAACTCCTTTGCCTCCTAAGTCCCTAGAATATCTAATTGCAGCATCATACAAGTCCTAGCTTACTCCTCTCTAAATTCCAGTACTTCTAATATTCTCAACATCTAAACTATTGTCCTTTCTTCCACTTAGACTTAGATTGCCAAGTTCTTCACCACTTTCATTATATAGCATAAACCCATATTTCTTAGAATCAGAAGTTTCGCTAATATTTAATGTAGCAGCCTTTTGTTTTGGAAGATTTCCAGTAACACTTAAATAACGCTCTGTCATTAAGTTAAGTAAATCTCTATTTGAAAATTTAGAAATATCAACTCCCTATTCTTTCAAATATTTAGCAAATGCTCTAGTCATATCATTATGCTAGACTTCCCCAGTTACAGCTTCTTTCTTTTTACCTAACAACTTAATTAACCTTTCAGTATAATCTTGTCCTATTTCCTTAGAGATACTATTTCCAACTCTCTTCGGACTAAATCCGAACAATCCTCCCACTAAACCACCAACAATAGAGCCTTTTTCACCTGCTACCTCATTACCTATTCCTGCTCCAACCATAGAACCAGCCATAGATGGTGCAGTAGCAACTGGATTAGCTATTCCCATTCCAACAGCAAAGGTACTCATTCCTGCTGACTTATTAAAGTCAAACATAGCCTTTGCATTATCTTTTGTCACTCTCGTATTATTAAATGGTGCAGACCAGTTCCATAAATGTTGATTATTATAGAGAGTTTTGTTTTCTTGCTACTATCTTTTATAATTGTCAGACTACTACCTCTCCCAATCACTTCTATTGTCCTAAACAAACTAAGGCTATTCTGAAATCTAATAAGTTCTCGGAACTATTTCCTATATAATAGGTTTAACTACTCTAGTATTATCAGCTACTATAGTTCCTGCCTATGCCTTGATAACTCCTCCATTCTTGAAACTTCTGAATACCGCTGCGACTCTATCAGCATAATCAGTAGCTTCTGCATACCTTCTCTTACCTTTGTTCTTACCAGTAAGTTTGGCGGTAAACGTATTAATATCATCATTTTCATCAAAATCATATAAGTGTTTCAAGAACTATAACTTATCAACTGCATATTCATCCATAGAATTGTAAGAACATTGTCAGCTTGTTTTATGCGTCTTTTACTGAATTTCTTGGAACTTGCATTTAATTGGAAATTGGCTTTTTGCGTATGTGCTATTTTACCAATTCAAACTTTTCGCCTTTTAATTGGTAGGTCTTATTGATAATATTGTTCCAACCATTAGAACCGTAAATAATAATGGTCTTGTTCTCTGAATCAAACTTACATTGTCCGTTTTCCAACTCTGTAAATGGTGCTTCTGTTTTCTGCATAAAGTAACCGTATGGGCTAACATCGTACACATCATAAGCATTTGATTCTCTTGAACCACTTTTATAGCGGTTGATAATGAACTCATCTTCTCCGTCAAAATCAACATCGGAAAAGAAGAAAGGAGAATCATCCGAAAGGTATTCTTCGCTCTTTAATTTAGCCGTATAATCTAACTCTATAACGGTGTTGTTCGGATATGTGTTACCTTTATCATACAGAATCTTATCAGTCCATTTTTCCGCAAAGCAGTAATATTGTACTCCTTGTTTCTCTAAACAGAATAGAGCATTACCTACCTCACCATTTTGCAGCCACATTACTTTTACTGTATATCCGTTTATAGGCTGTTTGTACTTTATGTAGATATGTGGCTGATTGAAACATTCAAAATCCTGCGGAACAGATGTTTTATCTGTTTTGCAAGCCATTAAACCAAGCAATCCAATAATGATAAATAGCAATCTTTTCATTACCTTTCATTGATAATATCAACAATCTGCCTAAACACATCACCTGCCATCAGTCCACCACTTGCAGGTAATCCTTTCTTATTAATGGAAACAATGATACTGTATTTCGGATTATCGGCAGGAAAGTAGCCGCAAAATTCTACGGCATATTCTCCATTTGAAAGTTGGATTGTTCCCGTTGCTCCTGCTACTTTAACCTTATCAGATTGGGCAGGCTTGGCTAATCCATCAGAAACAGCGTACTCCAATGCCTGCTTAATGGCTGTCTTGCTTGCTGCATTAAAGAAAGTCAAATTCTGCAACGGAGTGGTGAGAATGCCATAGCCTAAAGAATTATAGACAAGGCTTGTGTCTTTCACTTGATAACCGTATTTTGCAAGTGCTTCCGCAAAGGTTTGTTCATTATCAAATGCCTTTCTTGCCGCTTTGTAATTGGTGATATTGGACGAGAAAGCAAACCCTTGTTCTACTGTGATTTTTCCATATCCACCTCTATGCCAATTATGGTCGCACAATGTATCTTTTCCAATAGCTAAAACCCCATCCGCAACGTCTATCGTATCAGATAGTTTGACTGCCTTTGTTTCCAATGCCGCCAAAAGTGAAGCGGTACGCACCAATCCCGATTCTTGCAGAATAGAATCAGAACCAACAGAAGCCTTGATTTCTCCCGTCTGCACTTCCATTACAATAACTTGCCCTATTGCCGCATCAAGTTCGGATTGCTTGTTTTGCAGGATGGAATCAACTCTTACCTGCAAGGTGCTGTCTATGGTAGAAACTTGTTCTGTTTTTTGTTTGGCGCAAGCTATGAATGTAGCTACACTGATTAAAAGGATAACCGCTTTATTCATTTGTTTCTTATAGTTCTATGTTCTTAATAATAAGATGCTATTGCTATTAATAAGGCATTTCAACTGAGTTTATTTAAGCAATTCTGCTTGTTTTGCTTCCTTTATAATATCATCAAAAGAGACAATATTATACCATCTTTTTTGTCTTTCTATTGTTAATAAATAAGCTGCTCGAATAGATTTTCGGATTACACTAAATAGTTCATTAGGTAAATTCTTTTTTAGTCTTATAAAGTCAGAAGAATCTTTTTCCCCGAAAAATTCTATTGTATGGCTTGCATAATCAATCTTTACAGACTTGCAGTTAATCTTTTCTTGTTCAGTAGAAAGATTCATCTGAAATAGAGGATAACTAATCTCAAAATATATATTTTGGTTAGGATATGTTCCGTAAAATTTAATATATGCAGTTTTCAATAATCTTATGCAGGTCTTAAACTCTTCTGATTGTGTAGCTTTTTCTTCAGATAAAGAAAGTTCTTCGCACCGATAGCCACACACATTGAGGAAACTTTCTAAAGACTTAACTTGTTCCATATCAGAATCCCAATCACTCTGATTGTCATAGGAATGACAACTGTCACATGAATATTCACCTTTGACATACAATCGTGAATAGCGTTTATGAAATAGTGTTGCTTCTGCAAATTCCCAATATGTATTTGGAATAGCATCAATTTTGATAATTGTTTTTGCCATATTGTTCATTAAAAAGACCGAAAAGACTAATATTTGAACTTATTTATTTAAATAATTAGATACTAATAAAAAATTCTTTATCATACGGTGATATTCATCCCCCTTCTTTATAATTTCTTCTTTAGATAGAAATGAATAATTCTTATATTTTTCTTTGCATTGTCTTTGCTTTTCGAGATAAAAAGTATCTTTACTATCAACATTTTCCAAGCTAAAGCAATCTGCCATTAAGATATAATCTAATTCATCATAATTTGCTCCGAGTATTCCATTATTAGACATTTCATCTAATATTTCACACAAATAATCCAAAATATTACTCATCACAAACAAACGGATGTATTTACATATTTCTATTGTTTTGGTTGATTCGTAGGATTCTGCTCCAATAGTAGCACATATATAAGATAATAATTTGAATCTGTAATAAATAGATTTATCAACTACATTTTTGATAGATATACAGTTCATTGCATTTGCAGCAACAGCAAAGTTTCTATAATCAAGAATCAAGTCTATTACATCATTCCTATTGACCAGCAAATTCCTAATGACATCTAATTTATCTAAGGATTCATAATCTATAGAAAAGTCCTTTGGAAAGTTGTTAAATTTAGCCCATGTCTGCAAATAATTAGTTAGACCATTAAACTTTATAGAATTGAGCAATTTTTCAAGTTCAATATTTAATAAATCTGTAGATAGACCTTGAACAGAAAGAATTTTATCCGGATACATTTGGACTATTCGATAGGCATCTTTGTCATTATCTAAAAACTGCAAACAGTAATTCCCACCTTGTATATAACCCCATGTACGACTTTCCATCTTTTGAAGAATGGACTTTTTCTCATCAGCCTTTAATATACCTTTAAAAATTATGGTAGCCATATATTTTAGATATTATCTCTCTCAATTCCCTTGGAGAAAGTAAATAAAAATAAGGTGTGGGAACTATATTTGCTTTACCCTTTTTCTCTGGCTTCTCGCATTGCCTTGGCATGGATAAAACAATAGCAACCCACACCAATTTTGACAATATCTAAGAGCCTTATAGATATAAGGTAGGTATATATCAAATGGTGTGGTGCTATTGCTATCATCTTCATGCCTTTTCAAATTTTGCGAGAATTTGAGAAAAGAAGATAATCTCAATAACACCTTTTCGTTAAATATGTCCTTTCAGGGCATTAAGACCTCTGAAATTGCTGCAAAGTTAATGAAAGGTTTTGAATAGCTAAAGATAAAACACTGATAAATGTAGTTCCAAGTGTTCCAAAACATATCTGTAGTAAGGTATTAGGCAATATTGCCACTTTTTCTTCGTAGCTTCAAGGGTAGGTACTTTTTTTGATTGGGGTCTATAAGAAGATTTCTTCCTGAAAAAAGTACCCGTAGATTCTGCGGATTGAAAAGATGCAGTTCTATTAGAGATAATTAGGTATATAGATTTGTAGTCTAACTAAGTAATGAATGAAAGAAGTATCTAATCTTCATAATGAGTATAAAAAAAGTCCGCAAATGCTGCGAACTCTTTAAGAATCTGTTTACTACTTTGCCTTTTTTATAGCTTCTATTAAATCATCAAGGTCTTCATTCTTAAAATATTTCTCTCCTTTTATGGTTTGTGCCCTATAAATTTCACAGTTATTTGTGGTTTGAACTGGATATAAGACATCTTCATATTTCAATTTGAGAACTGTAACCCCGAAAATCTTTGAGATAAACAACTCTGCCATTTCTCCCGTAAGACTATTTTCTTTGCCTTTTCCTGGAAACTCACCATATAACAATACGTTACCTAAAGAGAATGTATCTTCCATATCTATTGCGCTTTTAGTTAATTAGACCACAAAATTAATGATTCATTTGCAATTATAGTGCCATTCGTGAGGATAAATTTGCCCCAAAATTGCACATGCCATAAACTACAAGCCATATTATGCCATTTTAAAAAGAGAGTTTCCCACTCCGTTACAGAACTGGTTTGCACTCCGTTTTTCTTGGAACTATCAGAATGTGACAAACTTTTCTGTTTCTGTAAATGGTTCAGAAATTTCAAACTTTGTCACATTCCAATAAAACAAGTGTAACTATGATTGTATATAAATAAAGATGGATAAAATCAGTATCAGCAAAAAAGGATTGATAATACCAATTATTATCAGTAGGAGAACTACCAATGTTCCCCATAGTATCAATTTTCCATCATCTTCCATTTTGTAGTATTTTTAAGTTATTAAAAAGAAAGGACACCTAAATAAATAGATGTCCTCTCATTAATTAGTCAATAAACCATTTGTAATGCTCATCCCCATGTAGGGCTGCATTGATTCCAACTGCCATTTCAGTGGCATTCAAAGAGCGGTCTAAGAATGAATCTATATAGCTACTCTTATTTGCACCCGTTAATAGGTTGTAGAACTTCCACATATTCAAGTCATTTCCAAAGCTGCCAAAGTTCTCATCATTAATGTAGGCTTTTGCAACACTGTTAATCTGTGTATCTGTAAGCAACATTCTTGGCAGTCTCTTTTGGTAGCCATTGGGCAAACACTGATAAAGTCTCATTTTGCCCAATATTTGTGCAAATTGGTGTTCACTCATTGAAGTATTGCCCAACTGTTGCATCAAATGCAGATGTTTGGCAGGATTGTAGTTGTTGAACAACTCCAAGGCAGAACGGTAAAGTTCACTTGTATTGCTCACCCTTAAATCATCCTTGTAACCGTCTGTAAAGATGCACATGTTGCAGCATACTTGGTTTTTAAAGCCAATAGCCAACCTAAACAACTCTGGAACTTTCTTTGAATACAGATTCATTTGATTATAGGCTCTGACCCCTACTATTGAAAGGTTCAACTTGTTTCCCTCAACCGTTTCATAGATTGTAGGAATGTCAATACTGAAAGCTGCCCTCTCATAGTAGATTGTTTTGTCTGATTCCAACAACTGATTGGCAGGTTTGTGGATAGCTTCGGGAATGCGACCCTTAATCACATGACTAACACGAACATTGGGTGTTCCAATAGTCTCACCATTGTAGTAGGAGTTTGCAGCTTCCCAAACTGTTTCAATAAATGCAGCATGGTTTACTGTAAGCTCATTGTCTTTGGCAAACACTGGAGTAATGCAGTCATTTTTCAAGTGACTTAAAGAAACTTCTTGTGTGTTTGCCTCTATGAAATGTAAAGACTTGTTAGATATTGCAGTTTCTTCAATAATGGTTGCTTCTTCTGCAAACTCACCTAAATTCATTCTCTCTCTGTTTTCTGTTGGCATGATAACTAAATTTCTCATATTGATAAAAGTTTAAATGATTAATAATTCTTTTTTATATCAATATACAGAGGGGGGACTAAAGGGTAGTATGCCGTAAAGACAGCCACTCTTATATATTTTAGGTTACTGGCTGCATGGGGAGGGGGATTTCTGTATTAAGTACCTTATATATCTGTTCTCTTGACTTTTAGCTAAACTGAATATGGGTGATTCTTTAATTATGTAGTCTTTTTAATGTCATTGGCTGTATGTGGCATATTATAAAGTATAGGCTATATAACTCTTATTAAAGTGGAAATTTTCAGAAAGTCAGAATTGGAAAAATGTACGTCTGTGGTTCTGCGCCAAAAATAAAAGCCGCAAGGGTTACTTACGGCTTGGCAATATATTAGGCAATGTAACCTCTTTCAAGGTCTTCATCAGTGATTATTTCGGGATATAGGTTCTTGATAATAGCCAACTGGCTTTCAGAAGTTATCAGAAATATATCCTCTCTAAGCAGGTGTATTCCTTTCTTGTCCCTTTTGGCATAGCCTCTTTCTATGGCTTCATTAATGTATTTCGATACTGTTCCTTTGGCTAAGCCAAGTTCTTCCGCTAATCTGTTTTGGCTGTAAAGAGTAGTGTTGGTTCCGTTCAAGCATTTGCATTTCAGCAGGATAAGAAAGCCTTTCAGTTCCTTGCTTATCGGTTCGTCATATAACTTATTAGTTATGAGAACATAATGTTCTGTATCTAATTGGTAGCTGCATCTGTTGAATTTTCCATATTGTCCGTAAACATCAAATTTATCTATGTTTATTAATCCGAGGGATTCAAACTTGTGCAGCCATTCTCTTATTTGGTCTGTCTTTTTAATTCCGTAGAAATCAGTCAAGTTATCTTGTTTGATATATGATTCCATCGTATTGCAATCGGAACAGAGAGCCAAGCAATAGAATAGGTACGTTTCCAGTAAATTGAGTTTTCCTGCGATATTAGATGTTATCTTTCTGTATGAGGTCATTAGCAACCGTATGTTTATAGTTAGTAAAATAAATATCTCCTTTCTTTACCAATCTTCTGTAATGGTGGTTTCCGAAGTAGCTTTTCGCTTCTTTCTAATTCGTGAACGTCTGTTTTGTAGGCAAATAGATAATCATAGGCAATTAAATATAGATTTTGAGAATTAACCAATCTGTCCCGATTTGAAAAATCGGGTAGGTAGGTATTTATATTTAGGTATTTATATGCGACCCACCTAAAATGAACACTTCGCACCCCCTAAAATGAACACCTCTTTTGGGAGAATCAGAATCGGATTCTGAGGATGGTATTTTTTTGAGGTTGGATTTGTGGATTTTCAGATATGCTATCTTATTCATTGCATTAAAAAGTTCCAAGTAAAATCGGTGCAATCATCAGTCAGTGAGAAAACAATCCGTTTTTGGCGATTATAGGAGAGATACGGTTTGCATCTGTCCTATAATCTTGTATAAATGAGAGATGGCTTTCTGTATATGCAGGTGCAGGTACTTTTTTTTAGCAGGGTATATATAGGAATTTCTTCATAAAAAAGGTACTCGCCTATATGCCTTTCCGCATGGTCAGTTGATAACCTTTTGTATTTTTCCGTTTCTTTTCCACCGCATGAAAAAAATCAAGAATAGTATGTGATGTTACCGCTTTCTTTGACTCAATGCTGAACTGTTTGAATATTCTGTTGATTTCTTCTTTTATGAATTTTCGGGAATACCATTTGCCCGTTTCAAAAGAGTTGTATATCATCTGTGAGACTTCCGTTCCCGTAACTTTGGCATGGTAGTCTGCAATAATCATTGCTTCCTTTATTTTCTTGCGGTTATATTTCAGTCGTTCAATTTCTTCTTTGCCTATCTTGTCGTATGCTTCCACTATAAAACTGTCCGCTTGTTCCAAGTCCCTTTTGAATTGGTATTCCATTTCCGTTTGGCATTCACCAAGCAATTCAAGCTGTTGTACCATTATCTTACGTTTCTCCTTGATGGAATTTGACTTGTTGCTACGTTGCAGTCTCTCATAGTCACCGAGTTTATAATCCAAAATGCTATAATTATTTATGGTAAAAGCATCGCAGTTCTTGTATGCTTTATGCAGATTATCGGGACAATTATAATATCCTTTCACCAGTTCCGTATTGATGTAGTTGTCTATCTTGAAGTATTTGGTTCTTCCTTTCTCGTCCAGCATCTCCGCATAGGGCAGACCGGTAAGTATTGTACCGTATGCGTCTTTTGCGGAAACGGTGGTCGCATAGTCATAATGATTCTGTAACATATCGTACACGTCTTTCCAACACGAAATACGTCCTTTAAGTTCTTCCTTGCTTCTCACCATGAAATTGCGGTTGGTGTTGCTGATATGGTGGATAGAGGACACACCGTTTCTGAATCTTCCCACACATTGAATCGTGTCCGTATTCGGGTCAAATGCGGTATAGTCCGCAAAATAACAGTCTGTCAGTAACAAGATGGTCGGCTTCTCTTCAAGTTCAATATCCACCGCATTATAAAAACGTGAAGTGAGCCAGTTATAACGCCTCATTATGCTCTTGTCCCATATATCGGAAACATTCTCAAACTTCAAGCCTTTCAGCTTTTCCACACTCTTTTCGGAACAGAATACTGCGGATTCGTCCAATAAGTCAAGTTGCTGCATCAGTGAATAGATGGTATCTGTAGAATTACAGAATACGAAACAATTACCTTTCAGACCTGCAAACACTTCTTTTACTGCCTGCAACAGATTATTGGTAACATGGAGATTCATGCCTTTTACATAGTCGAATGTAGGCTTGATGGTAATGGTCTGAAATTTCTGTTCTTCAAAACGTGGGTCTGTAAACTCGATGGGAGTGGCAGATACTAAGGCTTTCTGTTCACATTCAAAAAATAAGTCCATAGGTAATGTTATATCGGGACGAAAACCTGAATCTTTGACTATCTTATGGCATTCGTCGAACAATAGAAAGCTGTTATAGCGTATATCCATATCCATTTCTTCAAATGCTTCCTGCACCTTGTGGAAACTTTCGGGAGTGGTGAGTATCTTGAAATGTTTATTCTGTTTGATGCTCCTTTCCATGTATGTCACTACGTCATCCGTATAGACACCATCAAAAACTCCGAAAAGATTGTCTTTTCCATGCTTCGGGTCTTTACACTTTCCGCTGATAACGGGTTTGTTCGGCTCTATGATGATTGAATTGCGGTTTGCTTTCAGTTCTCCATAAGTAGCACCAAGTCCCGTAAGTTTCTTATATAATATGGTGTTGGTGGGTATTTCGGGCAGTATCTCTGTCAAGTATTGGATTTTGCCGTTTGCTTTCTTGTTGGCTGTTATCTCTTTGTTCTTCATTTTTCTTATACTTAAATAGTTAATAAAAAAGGGGGAAACTCCCCCCTTTACTTTTGGTTGTTTAGATAATCTGTTTATGCTCACGTAAATAGTCCAATGTCTCATCTGTCCGTTTGATTCTGAACATTATCTTTCCTTTGAAGCAAGGAAGAATCGCACTGATAGATTCGGGATGCTCTCTAAACAATGGGACATATTGTATTGTCTTACCAGCGTCAATCATTGCTTTCAGTATTTCAAGTTGGAAGTCCTCGTTCTCATTCAACGTGTCCGCTTCTTTCGGGTTTGTATCGAAGTCTGTCACGTCACCTTTGAATAAGTAGTTCAACAAGCCTTGATAGGATGCGCTTTTCAGTTGGTATTTGAATCCTGCCACGTGAGCGGATTCTATCCATGCACAACGTGTATTGTCCTTGCTGCCGTAGAACTTCACTATCAGTTGTTCCTTACGCTTCATCATTTCCTGCAAGGTGTTGTATGCGCCTTGATTGTCGTAAACTTTAACAGTATTATCTGTTCCAATGCCATAATTAAATTTTTCCATTTTCTTAAATTTTAAATTGATAAATCAGTTAATTCAATCATAGACTTTGGCGCCTTATTGTCTCTGATTGACATTGCAAAATTAGATAGGAATTTAGGGGTGACAAAGGAATTTGCCGAATGCCCATGTGTGTAGAAAACGTGCCCATTCCAGTACGCAAAAAAAATGCGTACCAAAAAAGACAGCCCTTTCAGTACGCATTTTTACTATGGTTTTATGTATGTTGTTTAAGAAACTACCATGTAGTTATTAGCTATAACAGACGGAAATTTCTCGTTCTTGTATCTTCTAAGTAGATTGGATAACATTCTGTTCTTGTTGCCCTCGGAATCGTATTCTTCATTATATCTCTTGCCATCATAGCCCACTGTATAGATAAGCC